>FWPV01000242.1_pt1 | contig 90072 bp, 84 predicted proteins | sample 2228371 | NCBI WGS metagenome assembly FWPV01 (sample SAMEA103939776, study PRJEB20133) | metagenome
TGAAAATACATCTGTAGATTCTTTGAACATCCCAATAAAAATAAAATTTAAACTTTATTTCAGTAGTTTAAAAATTTCAAAAGAATAGTGTTTAAAAAATTTTTTTCTTTTTTGCTTTTACTTTCATTATCAATCGTTTTGGCTGGTCAAATTGATGAAGGGAATTTTTTGTTTATCGAAAAAGATAGTAAAAAGGTTTACAATGTTTCTGTTGAAAAATCAGGTGATTCTCTTTCTTTATCGATAAAGGGAAATAATCTATTCTATCTTGAAATATATCTTATGAAAGGTGATTCAACATTTCTTCTTAAAAGGAAATTCAAATTAGGTTTTTTGAACTATGTTTTAGATTATTCACCGATAAGGTTAAGGTTTTTACTACCTTTTGAGGATAATAAAAAATGGCAATATGAAGGTATAGAAACTTCAACTTTCCACAAAACTAAAATAAAATCTTATGGCTATGTTTTTGAGAATGATGATGGATATAAAATTTATAACATAACTTTCAGGGATGGCTCTGTTGATACTTCTATAGTAGAATTTGATAAAATGTATAAAGTTAAAAAGATTTCGATAGATTTACCTAAAATTTTTCTTTTAAGGAAGATGTTAGGGTTTAAAACTACAAAACTGATTTTTGAAAATTATGGAAAGAAATAATATTTTTGATGATATAAAATATCAAAAGGGTGTTGGTCCGAAGGTGGGTGAAATTTTAAACCAGATGGGTATATATACAAAATATGATCTTTTGACATACCCCCCATTCAGATACATAGATAGAAATATCGTTGAAGATGAAAATATAAAAGATGGTGAATATGTAACAATTTTTGCTCAGGTTATCACTTGTGGTGAGATATTCACAAGAAAAAGGAAATATATATTTCAGGCACTCGCAAAAACTAAAAAGGATAATTATATTTTTCTTACATGGTTCAACAACAGGTATATAAAAAATTATCTGAAGAAGGGAGATATAGCACTTTTCAGTGGTAAGGTGAGGGTAAAAAGAGGGTCTTTTGAAATTTTACATCCAGATTTTGAAATATTTCAGGATGATTTTTTTGAACTTATAAATACAGGTAAAATAGTCCCCGTATACCATACCAAATCAAAATTGACGCAGAAATATTTAAGGAAACTGGTTTTCAACCTTCTTAAAAGTTTTGATCGGATAGAAGAGGATCTGCCTTATGAAATTGTTATGAGAAAAGGGCTTGTAAGTTTGACGGATGCTATAAAAAATTTACATTTCCCTGAAAATGAGGAGAAAAAGGAAGAAAGCTTAAGAAGGTTGAAATTTGGTGAACTCTTTTATGCTGGATTGGTTGTTGCAAAAAGAAAGTTAGAGATAAAAGAAAAAAAGGTTGAGAAAAACTATATTTCGAAAAGTCAACTTGTTGAAAAATTTATTTCAACGCTGAATTTCAAATTGACAAACGATCAGATCAAATCTATAGATGATATCTTGAAAGACCTAAGATCTGAAAAGCCTATGAATAGGCTTCTTATGGGTGATGTTGGTGTTGGAAAAACTGTTGTGGCAACCGTAGCGATGCTGTATGCTGTTGAGAGTGGTTATCAGGCTGCTCTTATGGCACCAACTGAAATTTTAGCCCAACAACATTATTTGAAGATAAAGGATTGGGTTGAAAATCTTGGAGTTGATGTTGAACTTTTAACTTCATCTATAAGTGAAAATAAGAGAAGGTATAATCAGATCAGTGATGGGAGTATAAAAATAGTTATTGGTACACATGCTCTTATAAGTGAAGGTGTTGTTTTCAAAAATCTTAAACTTGTTATAGTTGATGAACAACATAGGTTTGGAGTTATTCACAGATCATCTCTTAAGGAAAAGGGTGTTGATGTTGATTATCTCGTTATGACAGCAACTCCAATCCCAAGATCACTTTCACTCGCAATATACGGCGATATGGATCTTTCAGAAATCAGGGAAAGACCTTCTATGCAGAAGGAGATAAAGACTAAGTGGGTTTCACCGAAAGGTATAGAAAAGATGTACGATTTTATAAAAAAGAGGATCGAGAATAGAGAGAGAGTTTTTATAGTTTGTCCAGCGATAGAAGGTAGAGATGAAGCTGAATATGAATCCGTGAAAAAAGTTTATGAAAACCTTTCAAAAACATATTTGAAAGGGTATAAGTTAGGTATAATCCATTCGAGGTTGAGTCCTAAGGATAGAGAGAAAGTTATGTTAGAACTCAAAGAGGGAATAATAGATGTTCTTGTAGGAACTACCATAATTGAAGTTGGAATAGATGTTAAGGAAGCAACAGTTATGGTTATTCTTTCAGCTGAGAGGTTTGGATTATCACAACTCCACCAGCTAAGGGGAAGGGTTGGAAGGGGAGAGAAACAATCTTTCTGTTTTGTAGTATCTTCAGAAGGTATAACTGATGATGCAAAAAAAAGGTTACAGGTTTTTTGTAATTACAACGATGGTTTTAAAATATCTGAATATGATCTCAAACTTAGAGGGCCCGGTGAAATATGGGGAAAAAGACAGAGTGGAATACCTATTTTCAAGTTTGCAAACTTTTTCGATGATTTTGATCTAATGAAAGAAGCTTTTAAAGATGCAGAAAAATTTTTGTACTCTGATATGAATCTATTGAAAAAAGAAAATAGAATGGTTAGAATTAACTTTGAAAGGAGATTGAATGAAAAGATCGATTAAAATATCTTTGATAATTTTTTTGTTTGTGCTATCTTTTTTTGTGGTTTCCTGTGAGAAGAAAAAAAGGATCAAAGATTTCGCCATAGGAAAGGTTGAAGAGATAGTAATAGCTGCAAATGAAACTGTGTATGCGAATGTTGAAAAAGAGTTGCTCGATGCTTTATACATCGAGATTGACCTTCCAGTTAAAGAATCGATATTCTATACAATCTACTCTCCACTTGAAAAGCTTCATATACATAAGAGAAATAAAAATATAGTTTTCGTTACCAACATAAACAGAACTGATGAGTACTCAAAGATAATAAACGAATTTTTGAACAGTGAAGATATAGAGTTGATAAAAAAAGAGAAGGTCTCATATTTTAAAGTTTTTGACGGTTTTGCTGAGGGACAGAATATTTTAATAATAGCTGGAACGGATGAGGAGAATATTAAGGAATCTATAAAAAAGAACAAAGAGAAGATCCGACAATTTTTTCTCGAGAATTCTTACAGGTGTGTTGAGATGATGGCTTATTTTACAGGTGAAAACAACAGGGTGTCATCCTTGATAAATGAAAAGCTTGGAATAAAAATAAAAGTCCCATCAGATTTTCAGACATCATTCTATGATAAAAATCTTAACTGTTATGCAATAGTTGGAAGGTATCCGGACAGGTTCATCACAATTCTAAAAAATTCTGATATGAAAAATTATAACTATGATTTCATCATAAAAACAAGAAACAAAATCGGCAAAGAGAAATATTATGGAGATTTTGTTGATACTTCTTTTGTTCCGTTGAAAAAAGAAGAGGTTGATTTTAAAGGTTATAAAGCACTTTACATTATGGGTGTATACTCTAACGATAAAGAGAATTTAGGTGGACCATTTTTCACATATCTTGTCAACACTGGGAAAGAACTCGTTTATATAGATGGTCATATCTTTTATCCTGGGGAGAGAAAATATTTTAAACTTATGGAACTCAAAGCTATAGTAAACACTATGGAGTTTTGATGAAAAAGGTAATACTCCTTTTTGGGAACTGGTCCAAAGAGTCACAGGAGGTTAAAGAATTTTGGTTGAAGATGAAGAAAACAAAAAAGTTTGATTTGAAGATTTTTGATGTTTCAACAAAAGAAGGTGCTGACCTAATGGATAGGTATGAAGTATCCGTTATACCTGTCACTATAATAGATGGAGAAATAAAGTTTATAGGTATTCCTGATATAAAAACTGTTGAGGAGATTTTTGATGAAGAAGGTTAGTTTCATTTCGATACTCTTCTTTTTTTTATCTTTATTCTCGAACGAAAAATCTATAATAGAGGCTCTATCCTACCTTTCTTTAAAAACTGAAAACCTTTCGATTCCAATTGAAAATGTGAAAAGGGATAAATATTCTTTTTATATTAACGATTACCTTTTAAAGTATCCACAGAAGGTTGAGGAGTGTTCAGAGAATCTAAAATTCTTTATTGAAAAGGGAATGTTTTATAACCTTTTTAACTATATCAACATTGGTAAATTTACTAAAAAAAATTTAAAATATGAAAAAAATTTTTCATATATAAAACCTTTCGTTAACTACGATTATCCATCATTTTTGATAGATACATCTTTAAAAGATTCTATTTTTTTCGTTCAGGCTGAAAAGTTCCTTTCAGGTTGTGACGAATATTTTTTAAGCGGTTCTTTTGAAAATATTTTGAAAGAGGTTGAAAGGTTATCTTCATTCGATAAAGAGCAATTAATAAATTATCTGAAAAAAAATTTTGAAAATTATAGAAATGCTGGGATCGAGATTATTATAGATAGTTTAGGTGAGGATAATTCATATTATATAGATAAACCGAATGTTTTAATAGTGGATATCGGTGGTAACGATCTTTATTTTGCAAAAAAGGAAGGTTCTCTTGCTACAGGTCTTAAAGGTTTAGGAGGAATAATAGATTTTGAAGGTGACGACAAATATTTTGGAAAAAATTTTGATTTAGGATGTGGGGTCTTTGGAATAGGCTTTATTTACGATTTGGAAGGAAACGATATTTACCAATCAGATTTTGCAACAATTGGAAGTGGTTTTGCAGGTTTTGGTTTTGTTATCGATAATAGTGGAAACGATAATTACATTTCAAAAGGTTACTCCCAAGGGTTTGGTTTCACGAAAGGTGTCGGTTTTATATATGATAAAAGTGGTAATGACTTTTACCTTGTTCAAAATGGAATTATAGACAACAGGGAAGTTGGTTACCATTCACATCTTTCACAAGGTTTTGGTTTTGGAATAAGAGATATAGCATCAGGTGGAGTTGGAATAATTCTTGATCTGAATGGGAATGACATGTATAAAGGTGAGTATTTTGTTCAAGGTTCCTCATATTGGTTCTCTTTTGGTCTTTTGTATGATAGCACAGGTAACGATACCTATTCAAGTAGAAGGTACAGTCAGGGAGCAGGAACTCATTTTACTACAGGTGTTCTGATGGATAGGGAAGGTGATGATTCACACTATTCATGGGGTGTTTCTTTGGGATGTGGGCATGATTTCTCTTCAGGTTTTCTTTTCGACTATAAAGGAAACGATCTTTATATCTCCGATTGGTTAAGTATTGGCGCAGGTAACGCTAACGGTAATGGAATTCTTATAGATTTTGATGGAGATGATTTTTATAGTTCAAAAAATAAAGATTGTATGGGTTATGGTAATCCTGACAGGAACACTTTTTCTATTGGAATACTTTTTGATAAAAATGGTAAAGATCTATACAATGGTAAAGAGTTAAAAACAAATGTCAGGTCAGATTTGGGGGTTTTAATAGATGAAAAATAAAATATTTTTGTTATCTTTGATATTCTTTTCTATCAAAATTTTCCCTTCCTTTGAAGAACTTTTAAATAAACTTGATTTTTATGAGGACTCATTGCAAACAAGAATAGATTCTACTTTATTATCAGATTACAAAGAAAAAACTGTTGATTATATGGTTAACACTCTCAAATCTTCCAACTGGTATTTCAAAACTATTTCCATAAGGGTTCTTAAAAAAGTTAAAGATAAAGATCTTCTACTATCGAAACTTTTTCAGGAAAATGTTGAAAGAATATTTGTAATGAGGATTTTTGAAGATGATACTATTGACCCTTACAAAGATTTGGATTTTGATGATCTGAAACCTTACGAGTACCAAACATATATATCTTACATTGAAAAGAGAAAAAAGTTTGACACTCTTGTTAATATACTTCAAGAAGAAAATAATGATTATCTTACTGTTAAGATCTTACAATCTTTAAATGGAATCTGTTTGAAAGATACCTTTTACAGGGGAAATATCCTTAACTATAAAAATCTTTTTGAAAAACTTGTAGAAAGAGGGAATATAAGGTTGAATAAAAGTTTATCTGTAATTTTTGCAAACTTTTTTTCAGATTCTTTAAATATTATTTTTAACGAAAAAATTTTAAAAGATGTGCCAACTTTTTCTCTCTATATTGAGAGTGCAACTCTTTCTGGGAAAAAGGTTGAAATCGGTAAGATAGAAAAATTTTATAATGGTTTCAGAACAAAAGATTTTTACTATCTTGATTACAATGTTAAAAATTATTTTGAAAAATTTTCAACAGAAGAGTTGAAAAAAATAAAAGAAAATCTTGCAAATGAATCTCTAAAATGTATAATAGAAGAAATATTGGGGGAGAAGGATGAATAAAAGACCATCTTGGGATGAATATTTCATGGAGATAACAAAACTCGTTGCTTCAAGAGCGACCTGCCTTAGAAGGAAGGTTGGTGCTATAATTGTTAAAGATAGACATATCCTTTCAACAGGATACAATGGACCACCTAAGGGAGTAAAACATTGTGATGAACTCGGTGGTTGTTTGAGGGATAAACTGAATATTCCTTCCGGTGAAAGGATGGAACTATCAAGGGCTGTTCACGCTGAACAGAATGCTATTATTCAAGCAGCCAAACTCGGTATCAACATTGAAGGGGCAGATATGTATGTAACCAACCAGCCATGTTTTATATGTGCAAAGATGATAATAAACGCTGGAATAAAGAGGGTTATAATAAATGAAGGTTATCCAGATAAATATGCTTATGAAATTTTGAAAGAGGCAAATGTTGAACTTATAGTTCTTAATGAAAAAAAGGAGGAAAAATGAAAAGGATTTTATCTTTAGTGATGGTGATTCTTTTGTTGTTTGCAGTTGGCTGTTCACTTTTTGCTATAAAACCTGTAAAAGAAGTTTCAGTGGTGGGAACTCCCTATGTTCTATCAACATTTTACAATGATGGTAAATTTGTTTTGAACATCCTTGCACTTGATGCTGACTCAAACCCTGTTGAATTGAATTCATCCAATGTAAAAATAATAATCGATTCGGTTGTTGATTATTATGGTACAAAGACAACAAATTATAGTGTGAAGATAACCAACTTTGACAAGATAACATTCAAAGATGGAGATATGGGACTTGCTATGCTTTTTGACGGAAGTGGAAGTATGTCATCTTCTGATCCGAATTGGCTCAGGAAAGATGCAGCGACAAAGATGATAGATTACCTTGCGAGTGACAGACCAAACTCAATGGTTGGTATCTTCGATTTTGCGGTTGGTTATGATACAGCATACTATTTCAGGGTATTACAAGATTTTGTTGAGGTTGGAACAAACAAAACACTTCTTATCGCTGCTTTAGATTCCTTATCAAATTCTGGATCAACCCCATTGTATGATGCAATGGTTTTAGGTTGCAGAAAACTTGAAAGGGATATAGATGATTCAGAATATAACAGAGTTTTAATGACTTTAACCGATGGTGGTGATAACGATTCCTACTACCTGAATTCAACAGCCCAAAGTGTTCTATCGGAAGCAAAGGATAAGAATGTTACACTTATAAATATTGCTTTTGGTGATTATGCTTATACACCTGACCTTTTGATGCTTGCAGATTCAACAGGAGGTATATTCGTTAAAGCACAAACAGCAACCGATCTTGAGGATCTTTTCTACCAACTCGGTGTTGGAACAAAAGGAACTATACAGAAAGTCACTGCACAGTTTACAGATACAATCCCATCATACTCTTCTGTTGTTTATGGAAGAGTTGAAATATACAAAGGTTTGTTACCAACAATAAATGTTGTTTCAACAACATTTATTATGAACATCTCTTCCTATAAGGGTAAACTTGAAGATTAAAATGGAGAAAAAATGTCACAGATAAAAAAAGTTTCTGTTCAGTGTAATTTAAAAGAAAAGTTCACTATAGAAAGTGATATCAGAGGGCATAAAATTTATGTAGACCAGCCTCAAGGTATGGGTGGAGTTGATAAAGGACCAACTCCACTCGAATATCTTTTTGTTTCTTTAGGAGGATGTATAGCTTCTATAGCAAGAATTGTTGCTAACCAGAGAGGTTTGAAAATTGAGAATTTTAAGGTTGATGTTAGTGGAGATGTTGATCTTGACACACTTCTTGGAAAGTCAAGAGAGAACAGGGCTGGATTTTTAAAGATAATAGTTAAAGTTTCTTTTGATAGTGATATGACAAAAGAAGAGAAGGAAAAATTTTTGGAGGAAGTTGACAGCAGATGCCCTATATCTGACAACATTTCAAACTTAACTCCAGTTGAAATAATTTTAGAATGATATTTTGAAAAGCAAAATATTTTTCATTTTAACTTTTCTTTTTTTAATTTCTTGCAAGAGTGAAAAGATGGCAAAAAATGAAGAAAATTTTAGAAAATTAACACCTGAGGAGGAGTTTGTAATAATTCATAAAGGTACTGAGAGACCTTTTTCAGGTGAATACAATGACTTTTTTGAAAAGGGGACATACTATTGTAAAAGATGTAATGCTCCCCTTTTCAAATCCGAGTTTAAGTTTAAATCTACATGTGGTTGGCCAAGTTTTGATGATGAGATACCGGGTGCTGTAAAGAAGATTCCTGATAAGGATGGGATAAGAGTTGAAATCCAGTGTGCTAACTGTGGTGCTCATCTTGGGCACATTTTTAAAGGAGAAGGTTTTACAAAGAAGAATGTGAGATATTGTGTAAACTCTATATCTCTTCTTTTTATTCCAGAAAAAGAAGAGTTAAAAAAAGCTTATTTTGCAGGAGGTTGTTTCTGGGGAGTAGAACATCTTTTTGAGAAAAAGGAAGGTGTTAAGGATGTTGTTTCTGGGTATATGGGTGGAAATGTAAAAAACCCTTCATACGAACAGGTTTGTTCAGGAAAAACAGGTCATTATGAAACAGTTGAAGTCACATACTCTCCACCAGAAATAAGTTATGAAGAACTTGTAAAATATTTTTTCGAGATACACGATTTTTCACAGGAAAATGGACAGGGACCAGATATCGGAGAGCAGTATAAGTCAATTATTTTTTATAATGATGATTATGAAAAAGAGACAGCTTTAAAAGTAATTGAAATTTTAAAATCCAAAGGATACAAAGTTGCAACGAAACTTTTAAAATCATCAGAATTTTACAGAGCTGAAGATTATCATCAGGATTATTACAAAAAACATAACAAAACTCCATACTGCCATTTTCACAGAAATATATTTTGATACAACTTCCAAAATCTTGCTAAAAGATTTATTTTATGATAATATATAATGTTTTAAATTGAGGAGGTTTAATGTATATTTTAGGACTTAATATAGGTCATGATGCTACTGCAACACTTTTGAAAGATGGAAGGATAGTTTCTGCCATAGCAGAAGAGAGAGTTTCAAGAGTTAAATTCCATTTTGGTTTTCCATACAAAGCTATAAAAGAGTGCATAAGGGTTGCGAATATAAATGGGAAAGATATTTCAAAGGTCGTTCTATCTTTTGATAATGATCTAAAAAGGAGTCCTTTCCATTACACTGACCTTATTGTTAAAAGGAGTGGAACTATAGACCCATCCAATGAAATAGATAACAGAAAAAAGTTCGATACTGTGAAAGAGATTATATACAGAAAGATTATCGGAGAAAAAAAATATTGGGAAAAAGCTTCAAATTATGCAAAAACTGAGATAACTGAAGCTTTGAAAAAATGTGGTCTTGAAAATTTCACACTTGAAACTGCTGACCATCATCTATGTCATGCAGCTTCATGTTACTATGAGGGTGGGAAGAGTAAAGCTTTGATAGTTACAATGGATGGTGCGGGTGATGGACTTTCAGCAACAATCTCGATTGGTGAAGATGGTAAGATCAAAAGGATACTTGAAGTTGAGGACATATACTCTGTGGGAAGATTCTATTCAGCTATAACCAAATTTTTAGGATTCAAAAGAAATAGACATGAGGGAAAGATTACTGGTCTTGCAGCTTACGGTGATCCTGATAAACTATACAACCTTTTCAAACAGATGATAGATATTACTGAGGATGGAAAAAGTTTCTATTCTCCTCTTGCAGGTAATCTTAAAGGTGATCTTTTAAGATTAAAACAGCTTAAAGATTTTATGAAAGGGAAATATTATGGTCACAACTATACAAACCTGTATTTAGATTTTTTGAAAAAGAATTGTTCAAAAGAAACTAAAGAGGATATCGCTGCTGCTGCACAAAAGTTGACTGAAGACCTTGTAGTTAAATTCATTCAACCACATGTTAAAAAAACTGGCATTAAAGATATAGTTCTTGCAGGTGGGTTGTTCTCAAATGTGAAAGTTAACCAGAGGGTTCTTGAAATCGATGGAGTAGAGAGTGTTTTCATACATCCGAATATGGGTGATGGAGGAACTTCAGCTGGTGCATGTTATGTGAAATGGGCTGAGGAAGTTGAAAAGAGAGGAGAAAGATTTTTACCTTTCACAATAGATAATGTTTACTATGGACCGGAATACTCTGATGATGATATTTTAAAAGTTTTAAAAGATTTTTCAGATAAGATTGAATTCAGAAAGAGTGAAAATATAGTTGAAGAAACAGCAAAGATGATAAAAGATAAAATAGTTGTTGGTTGGTTTCAGGGTAGAATGGAGTATGGACCAAGGGCTCTTGGAAACAGATCTATTCTTTTCGATCCTACTGACAGAAAGATCAACGATTGGTTGAATAAAAGGTTGAAAAGGACAGAGTTTATGCCTTTTGCTCCATCATGTATCTATGAGGATGCTACTTTGGTTTTTGAAAATTTTGAAAAGGGAAGTTATCCTTCATATTTTATGACAATAACTTTCAATGTTAAAGAAGAGTGGAGAAAAAGGATAGATGCTGTTAACCATGTTGATAATACAGCGAGACCACAAACTGTGAAAGAGGATCAGAATCCTTTATACTATAAACTTTTAAAAAGGTATAAGGAGTTGACCGGATTACCACTTTTCGTCAACACGAGTTTCAACATGCATGAGGAACCAATATTATGTTCACCTCTCGATGCTGTCCGTTCTCTTCTTAACAACTGTGTCGATGTTCTTGTTATAGGGAACTTTATAGTTAAACAGAAAAAATAATGAAATTTTTTTCAATAGTATGTTTCGCTGGTGGTGATTGGTGGTATCATCACCCACATTCTTATAACCACCTTATGGCAGAGTTTTCAAAGGAGAAGAAAGTTCTTTATGTTAACTCTCTACCTGTTGGGATCGGTGTTGGTGGTGGGAAAAAAGGTTTTTTCAGAAAGGTTAAAAATAAGCTTTTTAGTGTTTTGAGGTTTTTAAAAAAGGAGAATAAAAACCTTTACATTTTTACTCCATTCTTTATCCCTTTTAAAGAAAACAGTATAATTCTTAACATCAATACTATACTTTTACTTTTCCAAATAAAACTTATAGAAAAAATTTTTAAATTCGAAGATCCTCTCTATTGGATAACAAACCCAAACGGTTATATATTTGTTAGAGGTATAAAATCTAAAAGAATTGTTTATCAGATAGTTGATAAGGTTCAAGAATATAAGTACGCTGGAAGTTTGGTTAGAAATTTTGATAAAAATTTGTGTGAAAGGGCTTCCCTTATCTTGACTCCTGGTAAGATGATATATGAGGAAAAGAGAAAAGATTATGGTGAAAAAGTTTACAGGTTGAAACATGGAGTAGATATAAAACATTTCAGTAAAAAAGTCGATACTATTCCCAAAGATTTCCCAAAAGTAGATAAACCTGTTTTTACCTATTGGGGATCTATAGATTACAAGAAAGTTGATTATAAACTTTTGAAATTTTTAGATGAAAAAGCGAAAGAATTCGTTTTTCTTTTCATAGGTAAAATTTTCGATTTCAAATATGAAGATTTTAAGGATAGTAAAAACATATTTTTTGTTGGAGAAAAAAGTTATTCACAACTCCCTTCCTATGCTACCTTTTCTTATGGTTTTATAATCCCTTGGGATAGTGAGGATTTGATGAACAGACACGCTTCACCAATAAAGTTGAGGGAGTATCTCGCAACAGGGAAGCCTGTTGTCTCAACATATATTCCTGAGTTTGATGAGTTTAAAGATGTGGTTTACATTTCCAAGGATTATGGAGAGTTCTATGATAACCTTAAAAGATCACTTTTAGATGATGATAGTAAAAAGAAAGAAAGGAAGAATAAAATTTTTAAGGATGGTTGGGAAAATGTTTATAAAGAAGTTAACTCTATTATCGGTAATATTTAGTTTTTTCATAGTTATCTTTTCGGAGGAAACTACACTTATAATACCACCTTTTAAGCATTCTATGGGTTACTATAAAGCTAATTCAACTATCGCTAAGATGATTTTGAAAAAGAATGTTAGTTTTGAAAGAGTTTCAGGTATTTGTGCATTGAAGTTGAAACAACTCGATGATAGAACAACCGATAAAGATGATGCTATACTTTCACTTTTCGGGATTAACAACCATCAGATAGTTTACAATGTTGGTTTAAACAGAATTAAAATTTATGGTTATAAAGGAAGGGGAGAGTCCCCTGAATCTTTATATTATCCAACAGATATAGTTGTTACTCCTGATGGTGAACTTTACATCTCTGACACATACAATTTCAGGGTTTTAAAATTCTTGTATGATGAAGACTCCCTTCTTTTTGAAAATTCTTTTGGATCCTTTGGAATGGATTCCTTTTCTTTGAATCTACCCGAAGGTATTGATTACGATGGGTCTGGAAACCTTTTTATTTGTGATAGCAGAAATAACAGGATAGTTGTTCTAAACAGGTCATTCTATCCCTTCATGATATTGGATAATATACAGAGACCTCGTTCTGTATGTGTAGTTGATAGTAAAAAGGGTTATCTAAATTTGAAGGATAAAATCTTTCTTATAGTTTCATCAGATAGAAGAAGACTTTTGAAACTCGATTTCTATGGAAACATAATGAAAGAGTTTTTCTCTTTCGATATAACTGCATACAAAGATGTTGATTTCAATTTTATTGATTATGATCAGAATGGAAACATATATGTTACGGATACTATAAACAGTTGCGTTCATAAATTCGACAGTGAACTAAAATATATAACAAGTTTTGGGAGAGAGGGAAGCGGGAAAAATCAATTTTATAAACCTGAAGGTATTTCAATTTACAGAAAATATGGACAGGTTTTTATTTCGGAAAGGACTGGTTTTCAATACTATTGGATAGGTGTAGATGGATACATTAAAGAGTTTACTCCTCCAATAATTTCAGATACAACTGAAGGGTTAACTATTTCTCTCTTCACTACAGAGCAATGTAGGGTAACAATTCAGATAACAAAGGATGGTAAATTCGTTAGAGAGTTGACATCAGATCTTAGAAGGAATATCGGACTCAACTATATAGTATGGGATCTTAGAGATGAAAAAGGTAACAGAATTGTTGAAAATGGGAAATATAGATTCAAAGTTACACTCGAACCTTTATACTCTTCGAGAGGTTATTTTAAAAAGGAATTCTATGGAGAGATTGAAAAATTTTAGTTTTATTTTTCTTTTTTTCATCTCAAATTTTTTAAACGCGCAAAGGATAATTTCTTTTGCACCAAACATAACGGAAACACTCTTCTTTCTATCATACGATAGATACCTTGTTGGAAGGACATCTTTCTGTAACTATCCAAAAAATACTGAAAAGATTGAAATCGCCGGGTCCTTTATCGATATAGATTACGAGAAAGTTGTTTCCTTAAAGCCAGATATCGTATTCTTCTCAGGTAATCTTACAGATAAATCTGAAAAATTCTTGAAAGAGAAAAATATAAAATATTACGATATAAAAATGGAAAAAATCGATGATATAACAAAAGGTATAGATAGCATAATAAAAATAGTTGGTAAAGATTACGATACATCTAAAGTTGAGAAGATAAGAAATAAAATTTTAGGTATTAAAAAATTGGGAAAAGATCAAAAGGTTTTAATAGAGGTTAGCGAGAAGCCATTTATTATTGCTACCTCATCAAGTTATATAGGGTCGATTTTAAAACTTTTTGGTTTCAAAATTTTTGAAGATGAAAAGCCATACATAAACTTTTCCTATGAAAATATACTTTCTTTCAAACCTGATATTGTTATATTTATGCATAGTTTCAAAAATGGTAAGGATAAATATTCGATTTTAAAAAATTTTGATAAAATTAAATTTGTTTTTCTCGATGACGAAAAAATAGATATATTCTCAAGGTCTGGTCCAAGGGTAATAGATGCTATTGATATAATAGAAAGGGATTTTTGTGAAAGGTAAAAAACTTTTAATATTTTTAACGATTTTCTTTCTGCTCTCTTTTATTTACATTGATTTTAAACTATCCAATTTCGAAAAGGATGTAAGGAACGAAATCATAAAAATGAGGATTTTCAGATACATTCTTGTTATTACATCTGGAATGGTTTTAACTTCATCAGGCGCTGTTATGCAGATCCTTTTCAAAAATCCTTTATTGGATTCTTATGTTCTCGGTATATCTGGAGGGGGACTTTTCGGTTTTATACTTTCATCCGTTTATTTTAAAGGCAACCTTCTTATTTCAATTTTTTTCTCATTCTTCTTTTCATTACTATCGGCTTTGATCTCCCTTTCATTCTCTTCAAATATAAAAAGTGATAGAAAAGTTTCAATACTTATCTCTGGACTACTTGTGAATATACTATTCTCTTCCTTGGTTATAATATTATCGATTTTTTCAAGAAGGGATATAACATTTCTTTTTTACGCTTTGATGGGATCTTTCAACCATATATTCATTTCTAAAAATTTGTTTCTATACATATCATTTTTTGTAACCATCATTTTAACAACAGTCTTCATAATTTTTAAATCGAAAGAACTTGATATAATGTCTATAGATGAAGATATTGCGAGCACAAGTGGAGTTAATGTAAAAAAGAATTTCTTTTTTATACTTTTGATTATCATTTACCAAACATCGTTAATTGTTTCTTTCGTTGGAATGGTTGGATTTGTTGGAATAATTATTCCAAACATTTTAAGGATGGCAGGGGTTGTAAAAAGTAAAGATTTGATTTCAGGATCTTTTTTAGGTGGTGCATCTTTAATACTTGTTGCAGATTTTATAAGTAAATATTCTTTCTCTTTTGAGATCCCTATTGGAGTTGTTCTATCACTTTTTTCTTTACCTTTCATCTTCTGGATAGTTAAAAATAATTTTGAATGATATGGTAAATATAGAGAATTTAAAATTTTCATACACAAAAGGAAAAGATTTTTTAAAGATAGAAGATCTATCAATAAAAGAAAATGGGATATACTCTATAATTGGAGAAAATGGGTCAGGTAAAACAACATTTTTAAAGTTACTAAGCAAACTTCTTGAAGGGTACGAAGGGAAGATAGATCTTTTGGGTAAGGATCTGAAAAGAATAAAGGAAAAAGAAATCGCTAACATAATCTCATATATTCCTCAAAAGATTTACCTTCACTATGATTTCCCTGTTTACGATTTTATCAAATACGGAAGGTACTCGAAGATGGATCTTTTTGGAAATTTGACTTTTAAGGATCTTAAGGATATAAACTTTTTGTTGGAAAAACTTGAAATAGAACATCTTAAAAAAAGGAACTGTTTTTCGTTAAGCGGTGGAGAGATGCAACTCGTTCAACTCGCGAGATCTATTTTTCAAGGTGGTAAAATACTTATAATGGATGAACCTTTTTCGAATATAGATTTCAGACATAGAAAAAAGATAATAGAAATTATTCAAGAGTTAAAAGGTGAAAAGATAGTTTTAATATCGAGCCATGACCTTGGAATATGTTTCAACATATCAGACACAATTGTTGGTTTGAAAAATGGAAAGATGGTTGGAATAGGTAACAAAGATCTTATGAAAAATGAGCTAAAGAAAATATTCGATACAGAAATAAAGTTTATAGAAGATGGTAGGAGAATCTATTTTTATGAAGGAGTTTAAAATGTTAAAAAAATTTTTAATTCTCTCTTCCTTAATTTTTTCTCATTTAGTGAAAGGAGAATATGTAAAGAATATAACTCTTGAAAATAAAACTTACACAAAAGAGGATTTTATAAAAAAACAGTTAACATTCGGTTGTTTAGAATCTATAGATAGTTCTGATATAGAGAAAAGCAAACTCAACATTTTAAAAACTGAACTTTTTGGAGAGGTTAAGATAGATGTTTTTAAGGTTGATAGTGGTTTTGAGGAAAATATTTCACCTGATATTTTAAGGAAAGAGAATAAAGATGATTCTGTAGAAGTCAGGGTAACTGCGAAAGAGATGCTCGTCTTTCTCCCATCTCTGGGATTTTCGACAACAAAACCTTACTCTATAACCTTAGGTGCATCCTATGGTAACCTTTTCAGAGAAAGACATAAGATAGAATTGGCTTTCACATTTTTAGATGTTAGGGGAGTTTATCTCCTTTACACTATTCCAACAGTTTATTCAAGAAAATATTCTGGAGAATACAAAATTTTTTACACACAGAACAACAGAGACATTTTAAACATTGTTGAATATCACAAAGGAGTTTATCTTTCAACAGGTTATTCTTTTATACAGGATCTCTCACCACAATTTATTTTAGGTTTCGATAGGGTTAGTTTTAAAGATGATACATTTTCTCTCTCATACAAAAGCAACGATTTGAAAGGTTATGACGAATTTTTGCAATCTGGAATAAAACTTACCCTAAACAAAAAGAACAATCCATTTTTCCCAACATCGGGGAATTTTGATGAATTGACTTTTCTATATGAGAGAAATTTTTGGGGAACTGAAATTAACAGAATAAAACTCAGCTTTAACAATGTTAACTTTTTTAAATTCTTTAAAGGGACATTTGCTTTCAGGAACAAATTTCTATTGCAGAATGGAACTTTAACATACTATAACCTTGCTGAACCGGATCCATTCGAGAATAGGGCAGTTTCAGAAAAGGATATAACTGATTTTAACAGGTATTCCGGGAGTTTGGAGATAAGGTACCCTATTTGGAAGATACCTTTCGAGTATCCTATAATAGGAAAAATATCTTTCAATTACATAGTTACTCTTTTTGCTGATTGGACAACTGTTGCATCTGATTATAAAGATTTTCGATTTTTTGAAAAAGAGAGTTATCTTTACGGTTACGGTTTAGGGTTTATGTTCTTTACTGAAATTTTTGACCCTATAGGAATTCAGATAGGATTTTCACCTGTTAACGGTTACGATGATATATTTAAAAAGTTGAAATACAATATTTTTCTTCTCTGTTGGAATTTTTGATCAATTCCTTAAAGTGTAACCTTTATCTTTTATGAAAGAGATGAAAAGTTTCTGGAACTCTTCTATCTCTTCTCCAGTTAAAGTTTTTTGATCACTTCCTATAGTGTATCTGACAGTGACTGATTCAAAACCTTCAGGAATGTTTTCACCTGTATATATATCGTATATTTTGAAATCCTTTATAAGGTCATTTTTAAACTCTTTCAATTTATTTTCAAAATCTTTGAAAATCTCTTTTTTATTCTTCAATATTGAAAAATCGAGAGATGTTTGTGGGAATGTTGAGAACTGTTTGAATAGAATGTTCTTTTCGAATCTATACAACCTTTCTATTTCAATTTCGCAGAAAGAGATAACAACTTTCTTATCGAGTAGGGAGTTAATCTTTGGATGAATTATGCCTATGTATCCAATAAATTCAAAATTCTTTTCATCTTGTGAAAAATATATATCTGAAGATATTGATGGGTTTATAAGTTGATGTTCTGTTGGTGTTCTATATTCTGGTTCTTTGCCTGTAAGTCTTTCAAAAATATCGTTGATTATGAGTTTCATCTTAAAGAAGGATTTTTCTTCTTGATTTTTGGTTTTCCTATCTACGGATATTATTCCAAGTTTTTTTATTTCAGTATCTTTATGGAAAGTTTTTCCTATCTCATAAAGAGAGAATTCATCGAAATATTTAAGATTTTCAAATGAGAATTTTAGAAGGATTGGAAGAAGTGATGATCTCAAAAATTTGTTATCTATTGTAATAGGATTTTTTATCTCAATTTCATCACCTGTTTTATATCCGACTTTTTTGTTGAACTTATCATCGAACCAGGGATGTGAATCTACTTCGTTTAGATTGTATCTGTATGTTAAAAGATCTTTTATTATGTTGTCTTTTTCATTTTCAACATTTCTAAGAGGTGCTTTTATTTGAAGTTTTGGAAGGGCAGGTTTCACATTATCAAAACCGTAAATCCTTACTACCTCTTCAACTATATCCTCTTTTATAGATATATCTTTTGTGCTCCTATATGTTGGTGCTGTTATTTTTATTTTATCTTTTTCATCTTCAACTTCAAATTCAAGTGATTTTAAAATATTTTTGATTTTTTCGTTTTCTATATCTATTCCTATAGTTTTCTTTATGTATGTATAATCTGTGTATATAACATTTTTTTTGAATGGGTTATAATTTTTATCTGTTATGCAACTTGCCATCTTTATTTCTTTTTGATTTTCCTTTAAAAGCTGAACATACCTTAAACAACCTATCAGAGCGTTTTCTGGATCAAGTGATTTTTCGAATCTTGCACTCGAGTCTGTTCTTAAAGCAATTCTTGTGCTCATCTTTCTTATATGGGATGCATCAAAATTGGCACTCTCCAGGAATAATGATTTCGAATTATCTTTTATATCCGAATTACCACCACCCATTATACCTGCTATTGCAACAGGAGTATTTTCGTTTTTTATCAAAAGTATCCCTTTGGGAAGTTTTCTTTCAACCTTATCGAGAGTTGTAAAAATAAAATCATACTTTGCACTATCAACAACTATCTTTTTGATACTCTCTCCATCAAATGCGTGTAGAGGTTGACCGATTTCAGTCATAACATAGTTTGTAAGATCAACGATTATATTTCTTGGAACATGACCTGTGTTTGACAACCTTATCTGTATGTTTAGAGGGGAAGGTTCAACTTTGATGTTATCTATCTTTACTCCAACATATCTATAGCATTTTTCACGATCTATTATTTCTATTGGAAATTCAGGCAAATTTTGAATTTCATTTTTTTCAAAAATTTTTGGTGTTTTGTTTTGTCTTCCAAGTATAGCTTTAACCTCTCTCGAAAATCCAAATATTCCCCATAGATCAGGTCTGTGTGTTAAAGATTTGTTATCTATTTCTATAATATCGTCATAAAAATCTGAAAATTCTCCTATCTCTAATCCTACTCTTGTTTCTTCAGGTAATTGGAAAAGACCAGAATGGTCATTGTTTATACCGAGTTCTTTTCCAGAAAGAAGCATCCCTTCAGAAATTTCTCCTGAAAAAGATTTTGTTGAAATAGTTTCACCATCAAGCTTCCCACCAGGTTTAATATGGAAGGTTTTCAAACCTTTTCTCGTGTTTGGTGCTCCACTTATAAGTTCATATATCTTATCTGATTTTACTTTACATTTGAAATGTTTTTCATCTATTTTCACCGCTTCAACAATCTCGCATGTGTATATATTTGAGTAATAATCTTTTTTTGAATATATACCCTCAGTTTCAGCAGTTTTCATGGTCAAAAGTTGTGAAAGTTCTTTTGGCGAGATATCATCAACTTTTACAAAATCGTTCAACCATCTTAAAGATATTTTCATATTTTACCTGAATTGTTTTAAAAATCTTAAATCACCACTGTTTAAAAATCTTATATCGTTAATTTTGTATCTCATCATAGCAAGTCTTGTTAACCCAAGACCAAAAGCGAAACCGTTATATTTTTCTGGATCTATTCCACCATATTTCAAAACATTAGGATGAACCATTCCACATGGAACAAGTTCGAGCCATCCGCTATGTTTGCATGTTGAACAACCTTTACCGTTGCAGATTATACACTTTATATCCAATTCGAAACCAGGTTCAACGAATGGGAAATATCCGGGTCTCAATCTAACATCTATATCCTCTCTATGGAAAATTTCGGAAAGTAATGTTTTCATTGTTCCTATTAGATTAGCTATAGTTATGTTTTGGTCAACAACAAGCCCTTCAACCTGATAGAATGCGGTTTCATGTGATGCATCTATGGATTCGTACCTGAAACATTTCCCAGGTGCAAAAATCCTTAAAGGGGGGTTGTATTTTTCTAAAGTCCTTGATTGACAACTTGAAGTGTGTGTTCTAAGTATCATCCCATTGAGAAGAAAAAAAGTGTCCTGCATATCTCTTGCTGGATGTGTTGGTGGGATATTCAAAGCTTCAAAATTGTAATACTCTGTTTCCATTTCTGGACCGGTTACAAGTGAAAAGCCCATTCCTGTAAGAATCCTTTCAACATCTCTTTTGATGAAAGTTATTGGATGTAGGGAACCATCATTCTGAGAGAATACAGGTTTTGTGAAATCTATACTCTGTTCCTTTAATCTTTTTTCAATTTCCTTCTTCTCAAAATTCTCTTTTAAAACTTTCAATCTCTCTTCAATCTCAGATTTTGTCCTGTTGATCAAAAACCCTGCTTCCTTTTTCTCTTCAGCTGTTTTAAAATCACCTATAAGTTTTAAAAAGGAATGGAGCTGGCTCTTTTTACCAGAATATTTTATCTCAATATCTTTTAATTTTTCCAAAGAATCTAAATTTTTTATTTCATCTTCAAATTCTTTAAAAAAAAGTTCAAGTTTTTCTTTTAATTTTTTCATAACTTTTCAATTGTATATAAGTAAGAAAATTTTTCAAGTGGGAAAACCCCCTTTTTTAAAAGGGGGTTAATTTTTAATCTCCGTTAACAACTATACAGGTAACTGTTCTCTGGATGCCATCGATTTTTTGAATTTTGTTAACTATCTCATCAGCAAGGTGTTTTGTAGAATCAGCGTTTACAAGAGCGATGATATCATGTAAACCTGTTACCACATGTGCATTCTCTACCTCTTTCAATTTTTTCAACTCTTTTAAAACCATTAACGCCTTTCCAGCTTCTGTGTTGATAAGAAGATAGGATAAAATTTTCATAAAACCTCCTTATAATAGAATTGTTACCTTAGTTCCTTTTGGTTCTCTATCTTTTATTTCGATATGTCCACCAACAGTATCAAGTATCTCTTTAACTATTGTAAGACCAAGACCTGTGCCTATTTTCGTATGAACCTTTTCATCATCTCTCTGGAATGGTTCAAATATTTTTGATTTAATCTCATTGGGTATACCGGGTCCCTCATCCTCTATGCTTATAATTTTTTTCCATTTGTTTTCAACCAACCTTGTTCCCTCATAGATTATCTCAACTTTTCCACCATCTGGAGAGAATTTAATAGCGTTATCGATCAACTGATGGAAAATGTGTTTTATAGCGTTCGAATCAGCTCTTATCAAAAGTTCTGAATCGAAGTTTGATAATTTAAAAAATATATCTTTTTTAAGAATCTTTATTGTGAAAATGTTTCCGATTTCGATAAGTAATTTTGAAAGATCTATCTCTTCCTCTTTTAAACCAAGTAGGTCCGATGATTCTTTATAATCGAGGATAGTTGAAAAGATTGTTGAAAATCTTTCAGTCTCATTTTTCAATATAGTCAAAAACTCCTTTTGAGTCGGCGTTAATTCTGTTCCTTCAAAATCTGAGAGTAATATCTGAACAGAGCCTAAAATCGCGGTCATAGGTGTTCTCAACTCATGTGAAAGGTTGGTTACTATTTTTTGTTTCTCCTCGTTTATATCCTCAGTGTTTATAAAGTAAAAGAGTATATTGTGTATCATCCTATCAGGATTTATATATTTTATGGTAAGGTTGTATATCTCTTCGAAATTGTTGTTTATCATAACATTTTTCAAAGTTCTTTCGGTAGCTTTTGTCGCTACCTCTTCGAAAATAACTTTTAGATCAACTTCCTCTCCAGTATTTTTAGTTATCTTTATTATCTCAAAAATATCTTTACCAAGAATATCGACTCTTTTTAAAACATTTTTTGTTTTTTCAGAAAAATTTTCTATCTTACCTGTTGTGTTTGTAAGAAAGAATGGGAAAGGAAAACTCTCGATTATAGTTTTGTTTATCAAGAATAGTTTTTTTTCAAAAAATTGGAATTTGTTTCTGTTCTTATCTAAAAACTCTCCAATCTTCAAAGACAAAGATTTTAAGATTTTCAAATCATCTGTTGTGAAAAGAGTATTCTTTTCCCTGTTGAAAGCTATTATTCCACCAATAGCTTTGTTTCCAGATACTATAGGTGTTCCAACAATAGTTATTGGCATAACGGATATCGCTGAAGATGAGTTAGGTTTAAAATATTCGAACTCAAGTGATTTTGGAATCAAAGCATCGTTATTTTTAAAAATATATCCTTCAACAGATTCTTCTTCAAGTAGAGATTGAAAAAGGAGAATATGGTCGTTTTTGCCATAAGTAGCTATATATACAAGTCTGTTTTCAATATTTAAGAAAATTCCAGATGTTTGAGCTTTTATTATTCTGTTTAAAGCAGCAAGAATATATGTTAAATCGAATGGACTAACCAGAGGAAGGTTTTCTATTTTTGAAAGAAGAGTTTTGGGATCACTTTCCTGTTCAAAAATCATTTTTGCTCAGGATTCAATGCTTTGTTAATTCTTGAAACTAAATCTTTTAGATTAAAAGGTTTCACAACATAATCGTTTATTCCTATATTGAAACCTTTATTCTTATCTTCAACATTCGATTTAGCTGTTAGAAATATTATTGGAATGTTTTTTGTGTTCTCGTTTTGTCTCAGATTCGCAGCGAGCTCGAAACCATCCATAACAGGCATCATTATATCTGTTAGAACAAGATCAACATGTTCTTTGTTTATAATATCTATCGCTTCCTGACCGTTATGTGCTTTAATTATATCAAAACCGTTCTGTTTCAATGTGAAAGCCATTATGTCAACCAAAAAGAGATCATCATCAACGATCAAAAGTGTTTTCTTTCTTTCTTCCATTTAAACTCCCACTTTTTTATTTAATTATAAAATCAGTTTCCCTTTTGTCAACAAATTAATTATAGATTTATTGATTAAAAAAATCAATAGGTATTTTATCTCTTTACAACTAAGAAAAAAATGATAATATATAAAACCTATGAAGATAATAAGAAATTTTTCAATAATAGCACATATAGATCATGGTAAAAGTACTCTCTCTGATAGGTTTTTAGAGCTATCTGAAAATTTTGATATGAGGGAGTTCAGAGAGCAGGCACTCGATTCTATGAGTGTTGAAAGAGAGCATGGTATAACAGTAAAAGCACACCATGTAAGGATTAATTTCAAATGGAAAGGTAATGATGTTCAATTCAACCTTATAGATACCCCCGGGCATGTAGATTTTTCATATGAAGTTTCAAGATCTCTGGCTGCATGTGAAGGTGCTGTTTTACTTGTTGATGCTACTCAGGGAGTTGAGGCACAATCTATATCACATCTACATGAAGCACTCGCAAACAACCTTCCCATAATTCCAGTGTTGAACAAAATAGATCTTCCGGCAGCTGATATTGAACTTTCAGGGAAAGAGATTATGGAACTTTTGGGATGTGAGGAGAACGATATAATTCTAATTTCTGCAAAGGATGGGACAGGTGTTGACCAGTTGATAGATGCTATAATTGAGAAGTTCCCACAACCAAAAATTGAAGTTGATAAACCTTTGAAAGCTTTGATATTCGATTCAACATACGATAATTACAGGGGTGCTATTCCTTATGTAAGGATTTTTGAAGGTGAGGTTAAAAAGGGAGATATTATAACTTTTCTTTCAACAAAAAGTTTTTATGAGGTTGGTGAAGTTGGAGTTTTCCTTCCCAAAATGAAAAGTGTTGAAAAGCTTATCTCAGGTGATGTTGGTTATTTAATCTGCAATATTAAGAATATAGATGAAATACATATAGGTGATACTATAACCTTGAAAGGTATGAATATTACTCCATTGAAAGGCTATAGAGAAGTAAAACCTATGGTTTTTTCTGGCTTTTATCCATCCAATGGAGAGGATTATGAAAAGTTGAAGGATGCTTTGAAAAAATTAAAGTTGAACGATGCTGCTTTCACTTTCATTCAGGAAAATTCTGAAGCTCTTGGTTTTGGATTCAGATGTGGTTTTTTAGGAATGCTCCATATGAAGATAGTCCAGGAGAGACTTGAGAGTGAGTTCGGGCTCGATCTAATAGCTACGATTCCAAATGTTATTTATAAACTTATAGATGTAAAAGGCGAAGAAAGGTTGATAGATAATCCAGCAAGGATGCCTGATATAACAAGGAACGAAAAGATTCTTGAACCATTTCTTTTGGTAGATATATTCACTCCACCGGATTATATTGGACCTATAATGCAACTCGTTATGGAAAGAAGGGGTGTTGGGAAGAGCATGGATTACATAACTGACAAAAGAGTACTTTTGAAATATGAAATGCCTATGGCAGAAGTTATATTCGACTTTTTTGATAAATTGAAAACTATCACAAGAGGTTATGGCTCTATGGATTATCAGTTTCTCGATTATAGGGAATCTGATCTTGTTAGACTTGACATCCTTATAAATGGGGATAAGGTTGATGCTTTGTCGAGTATAGTTCCCAAAGAGAAAGCTTACAATGTTGGTAACAGGTTGACTCATAAATTGAAAGAGGTTATACATAGGCAACAGTTTGAAGTTTCAATTCAGGCAGCCATAGGAAGTAAAGTGATAGCAAAATCTATAGTGAAAGCTGTGAGAAAAGATGTTCTTGCAAAATGTTACGGTGGAGATATTACGAGAAAAAGAAAATTGCTTGAAAAACAGAAGGAAGGAAAGAAGAGGATGAAGATGTTGGGAAAAGTGGAGATACCTCAGGAAGCATTCCTTGCAGCTTTAAAAATAGATGAAGAGTGAAGATATACTTTTTTCACTTACAGTTTCGATAGTTTTAATAGTAATTATAAAATTTTTTTTTCTTTCTCCAATAATTGTAAAGGGTGAATCGATGTCATCAACTTTTAATGATGGTGATATATCTTTTTCCCTTCCATCAAACACTTACAGAATTTTTAAAATTTTTTTAAAAGATAAGAACTATTCTTTTTTGAAAGATAAAAATGTTATAGTTGAACATGGGAATAAAAAACTTATAAAAAGATGCGTTGGAATACCAAACGATACTATAATACTTAAAGAAATTTCAGGGAATGAGAAAAAAATTATCGTACCACAAGATTCATTCTTTCTTATAGGTGACAATTTTAGAGATTCCTACGATTCAAGGTATTTTGGTTTTGTTGGTTTTAAAGAGATAAAAGGTATAATCGTTTTTGAAAAAAAATTATGAAATTGATTTTGGATTGTCAAAGTGTTGATATTAAAAGAAGAGTTGAACAGTTCATAAAACATAAGAAAAGTGGAAAGATTTATCTTGAAGGTGATCAAGATACCTTTATAAACTTTGACTGTGGAAAGATAGTTGATATTTCTTTTAAAGGGAAGAGAGATTTAGATTTTTGTTTAAACTCTTTTTACAGGTTGAAAAAGGGTAAAATAGTTTTCATAATAGACAACACGAAAAAAGATGATATATTTACTGCTCTTAAAAGATTCGAAGGGTTGAAAGATTACCTGATAGTTGATGGGGATGATGCGAAAACTACACTTAATGAAAAGGATTCAAAAGTTTTTACAAAGTATATTGATAGGATTATAAAATCGAACATTTTAAAATCTGAATTCATATTTTTCAACTTTAAAAAATGCACTCTTGTTTTTATATTCAAAGATGGGATGAAGATACTTCTGATTTTTGAAAGGGTGACATACAATAAAATGTTTTTGAACAGAATAAAAAAAATTTTTTATGATGAATAATAAAGGTATCTATATACATATTCCTTTCTGTAAAAGTAAATGTTTCTACTGTAATTTTGTATCTGGGAAATTTGATGATATTGTGATAAAAAAATATTTTGAGAGTTTACTCTTTGAAATAAATGATAGAAAAAAAATTTTTGAAAAGGTCGATACTATATATTTTGGTGGAGGCACACCTTCATTTGTAGATAAGAAATATATAAAAGATGTTATGGATGTTTTAAAAGAAAATTATGATTTGAAAAATGTGAAAGAGGTTACTATTGAAATGAATCCTGAATCTATTGATAAAGAGAAGTTGAATTTCTATAAAGAGATAGGTTTCAACAGGTTTTCCTTAGGTGTGCAATCTTTTAACGATGATCTTTTAAAAGTTCTTGGAAGGGTTTCAGATTCAGAAAAGATTTTTAAATCTCTATCATGTTTTGAAAAAGAGGATAACCTTTCAGTAGATTTCATATACGGAATAACAGGATACTTTATTGATATTTCACCTGTTAAAGATTTTCCGATAAAACATATCTCATCCTATCTTTTAACGCTTGAAGAAGGGTCAAAACTTTACAACTCCTTTCTTGAGAAGGACGATGTTTGGGATGAGTATTTTTATCTTCTTGAAAAGTTGAAAGAGTTTGGTTTTTTAAGGTATGAGGTTTCAAATTTTTCAAAAGAAGGGTTCAGATCTTTGCACAATCTTTCCTATTGGGATCTTTCATCAGTTTATATAGGATATGGAGTTTCAGCAGCATCGTACAACGGAGTTGAAAGAATAAAAAATTCTGACGATATAAAAATTTACATCAAAGATTATAAAAACGATATTCAAAAAGAGATAATAGATGAGAATAAAAGAAATGTTGAATACCTGATGCTTGGGCTCAGAAAAAGTGATGGACTCGATTATGATGAAAAATTTTTAAATCTTGTGAACAGAAAAGAACTTGATCATTTCTTAAACGAAGGTTATTTGAAAATTGAAAATAAAAAAATTTCCTGTACTGATAAAGGTTTTCTTATTTTGAATTTAATTCTTGAAAAAATTCTTGTTTAAACTTTTACAATCAGGGATCTGATTATTTCAATTATCTCTTTTTCTTTATTTTTGTTATAAAGAAGAGGAATGTTGTTAAAGAAAACTCCAGAGAAATTCATTTTATCAGTTGAATGAACTTCTTCGATTTCGATCTCCTGAAATTCTTTTTTTACAATCTCTTTTAAATTTTCATATTTAGCGTTTTCGAGTGGACATAGAGGATTGTATATGATCAGAAGTTGATTCGTTTTTGTCTGTATTCTATTCCTTTCATCTGAAACAATTCTAAAACTTACCTCTTTATCAAACGATTTGTATAATATCTTTACAAGGTCATCATCTGAAGGTGCTTCAACGAATCCATTGTTTATAAAGAAATTTTTACTCATCCATTCATTTTCACCGATCGAGTGTGTGAAAATTATTTTTTTACCGCTTTCTTTGATCTCTTTTTCAATATGTTTTAGTATCATCGATCCAAGCATCTGGTTTCTGTAATCGTTTAAAATGTAAATACAGTTTAAGAAAACTCCATCTTTACTTTCAATAAAAGATAATGGCTGTTTTGTATCGAAAAGAATAACATGTCCTGCGGGAGTACCGTCAAGAGTGATCCCGTAAGCATATATTTTATAATCAAGATTTTTCAAAAGGAAATCAACACTCTTCTGGTGATGGGAAGAACCCCACAGGTTTATCTCTTTTGTGCATGAGTATGCAAGTCCGAGATTTTCTTTACTTAATCTTGTAATCTTTACTTCCATAAGAATAATTTAACTTTTTATTTTCAATTGTCAATATTATAAATACTGTAAAAGTTCTTCTCCCAGAACACCTGCAAAAAGTTCAATGTAAGGTTTAACTGGACTTGAACTTATTTTTGGGAAGAGAATCTCCTCGATCTGGAAGAATCCAACAGATTCTCTCATAAGAACAGTTATCTTTATTGGTTTTGTTATACCTTTTTCTATATTGACTTTCTGTATCGCTGAAGCGGAATATTTGTGTATATCTCCAACTCGCGGTTTCCTCTGGATCATAGATGTTATTCTTGCTCTTCCTTTTTCCATATCACATCCATCACCGATCAAGACAAGTCCCGCTTCAAGTGAATTGATACTTTTCGTTGCCATATGTCCGATTATACCTTCAACAACCATTGATCTTAAAATTATCTGTTTTTCAAACTCGTTTGTGTATACCTTTTCGAGTATTCTTTCGATAATTTTTATTCCAAAAAGTGAAGAAAAGATCTCATGGTTTTCTCTTGTGACACTCATTCCAATATCATGTAAAAGGGATGCTATTATTACTGCAACTTTGCTATCCTCAACGGTTCCGACACCTTCGTTTTCAAGATTGAATTTTACACCTGCTTGATGTAAAAGTTCAAACATGATAAGTGAGTTAAGGCATGCTCTTTTCATATGAACAGGCCCATGATCGTTGAACCCTAACCTTTTTATCGAAACATTGTTTGAGTAGTTCATCAGGTATTCTATCTCTTTATCCTGAAAAATTAACTTGGCTGTTTCAAGGCATTTTCCGCTAAGTTTTGAAATTATAGTTTTTTCAAGTTCCAACTCTTTTTTTGATTTCATATTCACCTCAACTTAAAGATTTTATATAAAGAAAAATTGAAAAGAAATGGGTTATTGAACCGATTAGAACGAATATATGCCAAACTATATGGAAGAAGAATAATCTGTCAAGAATATAGAAAATTGTCCCTATAGTGTAAAAGATACCACCTATAACAAGAAAGATAAAGGATATTTTGGGAACCGATAGGTAAACCTGTTTTATGGCTATTACTATCATCCATCCCATCAGTATATATATTATTGTGGAAATTATGTCTGTTTTGTTTATGAAAAATGTCTTGAAAACTATTCCGAAAAGAGCTAATCCCCAAATTACACCAAAAATTGTCCATCCAAGAGCTCCTCTAAGAGGTAAGAGAGTAAATGGAGTGTATGTACCTGCTATGAGAATATATATTGATGTATGATCGAAAAATTTAAAAATTTTTTTAACATTTCCTTCCGGAAAAGAGTGGTAAAGTGTTGAACTTATATAAAGGAGGATCAACGAAGCACCATATATCGAAGATGAAACGATCGCATAAACATTTTTCACTTTAACAGAAAATATAACACATAGAACAAGTCCAGTAATACTAAGCAGAAAACCTAAACCATGTGTTACAGAATTAAAAATTTCTTCTATAAAACTCATTTTTCTTCTTTTCATTTTCCATCATCCCATAAATATGAATTATTGATGAAAATATAAGCCCTGCGAACATGGGTTCAACAAGGTATAAAATTGAATTCTTTTCCAACCTTTTTCTTATGAAAATCCAAATTATTGGAACAAAGAATCCAAAAATAATTTCAAAAAATGTTATTCTTTTTGATATTTTAATTTTTTTGTAATAAGCTCCAAGTAAAGGTAAAATAAGACCAGGTATACAAACTGAACCTATAAGGTACCAGAGGTTTACAACCGATGGAACAAGAATGGCGAGTATAAATCCAACTATAGTTGAAATAACTATTCCCCAAATCGTAACCTTCTTGTGGTCTATATCATCCTTGAATTTTTTTACAATGTCTAAGGAGAAGGTTGTTCCACTTATAACGAGAAGTGAGTTTAAGGTAGAAATTACTGTTGCAAATATTGCAGCATAAAATAGTCCTTTGAATCCAGAAGGCATTATTTTATCAGCGAGGAAAAGATAAGACCATTGGGGGAATTCCAATGATGGAAAGATTATCCTTGAATAGAGTGCTGTTGTTGTTGTTAAAAAATCGAAAAGCATCCAAAAAAGTATTGATATTAATATCCCATTTCTTGCTACATTTCCATCTTTTGCACTGTAACATCTCTGATGGAAACCTGGATCTACAAAAGTCCATGATGCTATAAAAAACCAGACGATAACATAAAAGAAGGGAAGTCCTCCTGTAACTGATAGATGTTCTTTTGGTAAATTTTCCTTCAGAATTGTAAAATCACCGATATTTTTATAAGAGAATAACAAAAGTAGGATAAAACCCAAAAACATAACGAAAAATTGGAAAAGATCAGTTTTTATATCTGTTACGAATCCTCCTTTAAGTATGAATGGAAGTATAAATAGAAGTGAGATTATCATTGAAAATGTAAGGTTGATTGAAAATATTTTTGCAAAGATTATACCTAACATTAAAATATATGGAGCTGGGGATGAAAGAATAAGAACAATCAGAGCTGATAATATTGAAACTTTTTTCCCATACTCTTTTTCCATCTTTTGCGGTATAGTTATAAGTGAAGTTTCCCTTATCCTTTTTGCGAAAAGAAAAGCGAAAAGGAAACCAAAAATATAATATGGAACTCCCTGAGTTACCCAGTTAACAATTCCATAATTGTAAGTGAATTCACCAACTCCAAGTATTCCACCATACCATGTTGATACATTTGTTGCTATGAAAAGGAATAGTCCGGTTTTCCTGCTGTTGATCAAAAAAGAATCTTTCCCTTTCACATTTTTTGATGCAAAATAGGAAATCATTAACAGAAAAAAGAAAAATAAAAAAATCACAAAAATATCTAAACTCTGGATCATAATTTTAAATTATAGTAATTTAGAAGGATTATTCAAGGGAAGAAAAATTTTTTGTTAAACTCACAACAAATTTTAATTTTTCATAAGAACAATACATACAACTATTGACTTTTTAAAAAGGTCATTTAAAATTTAAATCATAAAAGGAGGTATTATGAAGAGTATTTCAAAAATTCTAACTATCGCCCCCCCCGATACTTACAGATAGTTTTTGTTTTCATTTTAGGTTTTGCATTAATTTTTTGTTTTGGAGATAACTTGAGTATTGAAGACATCAATTGTTGGGATTATAGTGATTTAAGTTTTGAATTAAATTTAGATAATATTCAACAAGATGGTAATGATTATGGAGAAATTTCATGGAGTTTTTGCTATGGAATTGAAAAATCAATCTATAAATTAAAACATAAATATGATTTTGAAATCGCTAATTCTATAGCGAATAATATAAATTTAATCTTATCTTTAAGGGATGATCGAAGAGGAGTCCATAGTTATATAGATAGCAGTGGAACAGAAAGAACATTAAAAACATGGAGAGGGTTAAAATATTCATTGATTGAAAGAAATGATTCATTGTTTACCTATAATATCCATATATGTGGTTATGACTCTTCCTTGGATCGTTTTATTTATTATGGACCTTCTCATGGAATTCCTGCAAAATATTTTGCTTACCCAGATCTGGTTTTAACAGGAAGAATTTTACAAACAATTTTAAGATTTGTAATTGCAATGGACACTATTGGCAAATGGGATGAAATTGGAGGTTGGTCTTACAGGTCAAAATTGATATATGATTGTAAAGAGAGTTATAATGAATATATTCAATGGTTTCAGGATACAACAATAAATAACGATTCATATTGTGGGGCGTGGAAACACATATTTGATGTAATTGATATTAACTTTATAAATGATGAAGTTAAAATTGACACTTTTTACCCACAATATCCTTTTAGAGCAAAGATGAGGCACCCTTTTAATAAAAATTCAACTATGGCAGATGCGGGACTATTTCTTTATGAGCTCACAAAAGAAAATATATATTTAGAACAGACGAAAAAATTTGCTCATTATTTCAGAAATAACATTGATGACTCTACTTTTGTTTTTGGAAATGGCACTGATTAAACATTTCTCTGGGCATATTCTGTCAATTATGTTAAAGGAAAAGCGGATGATATCTCTCATGGTGGACTTTCATTTATTTTTATGAACGATTATCACAAAAAATTCCCTGATGATGTTTTTGGAAAAGATGATATGATTAAAATGTTCAATACAATAAAATATTTAATGGTTATTCCTGGTTCAGAAACTACAGGAAATTATAGTTATTATCCATATCTTGACGGTTCTTATCATGATAGTTTAAAATATTTTCCTTTTTCCTCAGATCTTAAATATCAAATGTTTAAATTTTATGGGTTGACTGAATATAAACCCCAAACATTTGAGTTTATTACAGGTATTATTGATAGTTTCAATCCTGAAGACGGTTATTTTCAATATTATAAGAGATTTTATACTCCTTTTTCTGTAAAAATAGGAATTTTACCGGTGTCTGTTTTGCCTGTAGATAGTCAACAAATTGAAACTTTTGTAAATGGTGACAGGGTGTATGTTGAACTTAATTCGTTGTATAATTATACAGGATATAGAGATACCATTGTTATTGAATTATATGATCCAGATAAAAATGCTGAATATCATCTAAAGGATACTCTTTACAATGTTTTGAAAGGAATAACATATAAAATTCCCTTTGGTAATTTAGTATTTGATGGAGAAACACTTAAAACAGACACTTTAGTTGTAAAGGCTTATGCATTAAGAGGTGGAGCGTTAAAATGTCCATTTTTTTCAGATACTTTACCTCTGGTAGCAAGAGATACAATATATTTGTTTTCTCCAACTGAAATTTCTGTTCTTAAAAATAATACTTTTAATGTTTATGCTTGTTATCGAAACAAGAATATCGATCTTTTTGGAATAGATAGTGTGAAAATAACAATCACTTATGATACGGTAAATGATGATGGGTCAATTGAAAAAGCAACACTAATCAAATACACAGATAGCAATGGAAAAGCATACTTCAATTTAAGAACAAATACAACCTATCCAGTAATAATAAGAGCAGATAAATTAGGATATTTTACAGCGGTTGATACCTTGAAACCATTTATGTGGTCAACAACAAATGTTGCCCTGGGCCCTAGCAGTAGCACCCATCTGGTTAAACAAAATGGGTTACTTCATCTGGCTTATTCTGATGGTGATAGTATTGTATATGGTAGGAGCAAGGATTTTGGAAACAATTGGGAACTTAAAAAAATTGGTAGTGGTAGAGATGTTAGTATAACGACAATTTCAGGTGGAATAGCTGCTGTCTGGAAAGATGGAGAAACATGGCAATATGCATATTCAACATCCCCATGGACAGTTCCTTTAATACCGACTGTTATGGGATATCGAAGCCCTTCAATATTAGCGAATCCTGCTAATTTGTCACAATTATGGTTTGCAGGTATAACAACGGATCATCTGACAATTGATAATCAATGGACATTGCAATATACTTCATTTATGTATAATAATTTAACAATCCCTGAATTTATTCAACTAATAGGTGAAGAAGGTGAACTGGATAAAAACAATTATCTTGTGAAACCTTATGATTTTTCGTGTATAGGTGTTACCACAACAAATAATAAATTAGGACCTGAAATTGTCTTTCAAGATGCAAATGGAGAGATTATTAGAAAAAAGTTTGATGCTACAAAAAATATTTGGCTTATTTCAGAAAAGGTTTCAAATTCAACTTTTTATTCCTTTAATCCAGATGTTAACCTGAAATCATTTAATGATACCAACAAAATAATTTGGCAGGAATATAATGATTTACATTTTAGAAATGAAATATATCTTGATAATTCATTTAAAAAAATTGTTGATAATGTTGTTAATGATATGAAATATCCACGTATTTACAATTCAATTATTACATATGTTGGAGATGACAAATTGGTCAGAATAAATACTCAAGAATTTTCAAATGAAGTTGAGAATGTAACTTTAAATAAAGGATTGGATAGTTGTTTCTATCCTGTGTTAGTTGATTCTATATCCCTTTCAATAGGACTTAACCCATCAACTGGGCAGGATGTATATATAAAAAATACTAAAATAAGAGCTTTATGGGTCGAAGGGCATAATAACCACTATAAAATAGAATGTGGTGGAACAAATTTTAGGATTTATACTGATTCGATCTATCCAATACTGGAAAATCCAAGGAGTATTACTTTAACTGATACATTAACCAGTATTTCTGAAAGTGTACTGAGAAATTTTTTACCTTCGCCACAGAGTAGACAACCTATTGAAAGATTGAGTGCTCAAATAGAATGTCTGAATCCTGCGATGGATTATCTACTTGAAATTATTACGACAAATAATAACAAAAATCAACCTTATGCATTAAGTATAGAAGAAGAATTTGTGAAGCTTATAGAAGGTAAAGAAAACAGAACATTCTTTGTTCTTGATAAATCAGATTATCAGGATGGAGATATAAAATTAAACATCGATAGGATAAGAGGTAATCCAAATAGAACCATAAATATTCATCTTTACGAATATGATAAAATAATTAAAGATTTCAGTGCTACTAAAAATAGTTATTTGCAATTTGGAAAAATTAATGAAAGTGTTGGCGAATTTAAATATAAATGGAGAGGAGCAGGATTTTCAGACAAAAAGATAGAATTTAATTTTTTGCTTCCTGAAAGTGGGTTGATTGAGTTAAAAATTTTTAATATAATGGGTAGAGAGATTTACTCAAAAAAAATGAATGGTCAGAAAGGAGAAAATATCATAAGAGTTGATGGAAAAACAACTGGTTTGTCAAGCGGCATTTATTTTTATATATTTGAAAGCAAATATGGAAAGGAGAGTGGTAAGATTGGTTTTATTAAATAGAATTAAGCTAAAAAAACTATTGGAGGGAATAAAATTCCCTCCAATGAAATGGATGATACTATTGGTATTGATTTTGGGATCAATGGCATTATTTTCTGTAATAGAGATAAAGCAAGAAATACCATTTGGAAGTTTTGAGCCTAATATTTATTCTCCCATTATTATAAATAGAGAAACGGATACTTTACTGTCAATACTTTGTTATACAGGAGACTATAATAATGCTATTTATAAATGGAGTAAATATCAATTTGAATTTTTGGATTTTATTAAAGGCGGTTGGATAAGAGGAATTGGTGATTTTGATAGTGATGGATTTTTGGATTTAATGGGAATAAATCCTTCAGACAGTAATATGATATTTATAATTGAACAGCTATATAAAGATAGTATAAGTAAAGAGTGGACTTGGAAATTGAAAATGAATGAAAATGGGGAATATCATTGTTTTGGGGTTACCTCATTGTTGAAAGGAGATGGGAAAAACAGGATATTTGGAGCGCCGAACCCTAATACAACTTATAATGACCCTTATGGCTGGTTTTATATGGATAGCGATAGTGATGATAGTTATTATTTCGCTTACAAAGATACATTTAAAAGAAAAGTTTATGCGATGGATATCGGATATATGGACAATGATTCACTTTTAGATATTGTTACAATGACTCATTTAGGACACAAAGTGTATGAATCAAAGAATATGAATCAGGATTCATTTGTTTCGGTTTTTGACACAACTCTTGCTGGTACTTATTATGTTAAATTAATAGGGGATATTGACAAAGATGGCTATAATGATTATGTATTTGGTGGAAAAGCGTATGATCAATCTCCTGCCGAATGGTTACATGACTTGTTTGAATGTGATGGTGACAATCACTATTTTAAAAAATGGAGTCGCTGGCAAAGAAAAGATTATGGACCATCAGGTTCAGTGGGAAGTGGTTGTGGGGGAACAGCAGGTGATATGGATGGCGATGGATACGATGAACTGGTTCTTTGTGCTGGATCTATTTTAGAGATATTCAAGGTAATGGGAAATGATAGTTTTGAATTGATATGGAGTATGGATAATGATACATTTTCCGGAAGCAGTGTGATAATGGCTGATATGAATGGAAATTGCAGAAAAGAGATAATATGGAGTGGGGAATCAGACCCTCTTCTCCCATATACATATGGAATAGATATGATGAAGACATATATAATTGAGTGGAGAATGTTAAATTCTCCGGATACAATAATCTATGGTAATACTATGGTTCCAGATTCTTTAACAAGTGATAGTTTTTTTATTTTCAACGAAGGGAGAGATACAATTTTAGTTGATTCAATAAGGTTTAAAAATCAGGAGTTTTTTGTCGATACTGAACTAACTTATCCATTAAAAATATATCCTGATGATAGTATGAAAATCAAAACAGGTTTTTATGCAGAAAGTACGGGATACTATCAGAGCGAAATGTATGTATATGGAGATAAAAACAAATATATAACAACATTGAAGGGAGGATTAGGAGTTGAATGCAGGATAGACAGCATTAAAGCATCAGATGGTTTTGTAGCACAAAGTGGAGTTGATGGTGATGATTATGTAATAATATATTTCCATGGTCTAACCAATCAACCAAAAATAGATAGCAGTAATATAGATAAAATATTACAATTAAACAATGAACATTCATGGTTAAATATAGATAGTGCTTACTGGCTTCCTCGACTAATTCAGAAGGATAGGTTAAGGATAGAATTCAGAGATACATCTTCCACAGTATTGGTTGGAGATACAGTCTATCCAGATAGTTTAACAATACAGGAAACTTTATTGAAGGTTCCATGCTTTAATCCAACAGTAATAAATGGTAATTTTAGTCCGGCGGGAAATAATGAAAAAAAACTTTTAATTGAAGTTGAAAATAATGATTTAAAAATCGAAATATCTGAACAATACATAATATGGAATACCCTTACTGAAGGAATGTTGATGTTATACGATATAACGGGAAGAGAAGTAATAAGAGAAGAATCTAAAGGGGGTAAACATAAAACGAATGTAAAAAATTTAAAAAAAGGAATTTATTTTATAAAATTGAAAACACCTTCACATACAATTGTAAAAAAGTTATTGAAATTTGAATAAAAAAAAACCCTGGGGACGGTGCTTGACTTTTTGACATTTTTGTTTTGAAAAGTTTTAAAAAAATATTAAAAGATTAGAATACTCAATCAGTAGTGGGAGGATGAATGAAAAAGATATTCTTTATTTCCTCATTGATTTTTTTGAGTTTGTTTATTTTTGCATCGAAGAGTTCATATAATTGGGATAAGATAAAAACATCAGAATTTAAAAATTTATTTGATCAAAAAAATTTAGAATGGGCAACAGATAGTTTAAATGTTGCAGGAATCGGCAGAGTGCCATATTTTGGAAGTGCTTACGATGTTTTCAGAGTTGATAGTTTTGCTTATGTTTCTATGGGATACAGTTTTGTAATTTTAAATGTGAAAGATCCCCAAAATCCAGTTCTTGTAGGATTTCTCGACATGAGTGTTATTTTAAATAAAATTTTTGTTTTGGGAAATTATGCTTATGTGGTCGATTCCAGTTCTAAAATATGGGTTATAGATGTTTCAAATCCTTCTAATCCAGTTGAAGTGACTTCTTTTGATACACCTGGTGATGCTGAAGGAATTTTTGTGTATAAAGTATATCTTTTTGTTGCTGATGGTGATTCTGGATTACGGATCCTTGATATATCAAATCCAGCAAATCCCGTAAAAACAGGGTATTATATCACTCCCGGTTATGCTTACGATGTTTATGTTTTTGCTGATTATGCTTATATTGCTGATGGTGGTGGAGGTTTAAGAATAGTCGATGTATCAGATCCTTCGACTCCAACAGAAACAGGATATTGTATAACAACTGGTTCTGTTGAAAAGGTTTTCATCTCATTAACCTGTGCTTATGTGATCATAAATAATGGTTTATTTGACTTCAAAATGAATATAATAGATGTATCCGATCCATCCAATCCAGAAGAAAAAGGTTCTTATTCAACTTTTAATTTTATAGAGGATCTGCATATTTCGGGTGCTTATGCTTATCTTACAGAATGGGAGTATGACTCAGAAACTTATGAGTTGAATATTTTAAATATTGCTGACCCTGCAAATATCGTTCAGGTTGGTAGCACTGGACTTTATCCGTTTCCTAAAAATATTTATGTTAAAAGTGGTTATGCTTATGTTGCGAATGAAAGTTATGGATTGATAATAGTTGATGTAACCACACCGACCTCACCTGTCAAGATAAGTCGTTATGATACTCCGACTTCAGCAGAAGGAATAGTTGTTTCAGATAATTACGCTTATGTTGCAAATGATGATTTTGGATTGAAAATATATGATGTTTCTACTCCTGTAAATCCAAACCCATCAGGAAGTTATCTTTCTGCTTCTCCAGCCTTAGGAGTATACAAATCTGGTAATTATGCGTATGTTGTTAGTGGATATTATATTTATGATATAGACCTTATGAAGTTCAACATACTTGATGTGAGTGATCCTTCGAACCCTGTAAAAGTTGGTTCCTTTGGAGATTGGGGGTTTGCATACGATGTTTATGTATCAGGTAATTACGCTTACATTGCTGACTACGATTATGGATTAAGGATAATCGATATCTCTGATTTAACAAAACCAAAACAGGTTGTTTCTTATTCAACCGCAGGGCATCTTTATGATGTTTATATTTCCGGTAATTACGCTTTTGTTGCTGCAAGTAGTGCCGGATTAAGAGTTATAGATATATCAAATCCATTAAGCCCAATAGAGGTGGGATACTGCGATACACCTGGAAACGCTTTGAATGTTTATATATCAAATGGATATGCTTATATTGCCGATAGCAACTATGGATTAAGAATCATAAATATCAACAATCCAGCAAATCCTGTTGAGGTTGGTTTTTATGATACTCCAGGAAATGCAAATGGTATTTATGTTTCCAAAGGATATGCTTATGTTGCTGATGGTAGCAGTGGGCTGCGTATAATTGATGTAAAAAATCCAGAAAATCCGGTCGAAGTAGGTTATTATGATACACCGGGTTATTCCCGTGATGTTTTCGTATATGGTGATAATGTTTATGTTACAGATTTTAGAGGAATTTACATATTAGATTTTCTATTGACTGGATTTGATGAAAAAATTGGTTCAGATAATAAAAATCAAACGAGTTTAAATCTTGTGGTTTCAAACGATCAGTTAAGTTATAATGCACAGAATAAGAATGAACTTGTGATTTACGATATTACAGGGAAGATTGTAAAGCAACAAATGAACAATTCATCTGGACGATACTCTTTGAGTTTAAAAGGATTAAATCCGGGAGTATATTTTTTAAGTTTAAAAGATGGAAAAATACAGTTAAAGAAAAAATTTATAATCGTTCGATAGATTTTGTTTAAATGAAATGACAACGAGTTTTTTTAAAAACTTACATACAAAAGAGAATTATTTTATATTGACAAGAAAGAAAAAAATCATATAATACAAAAACACTTGGGCCCATAGCTCAGCTGGTTAGAGCGGATGACTCATAATCATCAGGTCCTAGGTTCGATCCCTAGTGGGCCCATTCTAAAAGTCCCTTTATCCACTCTAAAATATTGACTTAACTTTATAATGATTTAAAATATTTATTTTAATTAATTTAAAAGGAGAAAAGATGAAAATATCAAAAAGGTTTGCGAATGTTGGTGACTCTTCAACATTGAAAATTACATCTCTTGCGAAAAGTATGAAAAGCAAAAATATTGATGTTGCGATACTTGCTGCTGGAGAGCCAGATTTTGATACACCTGATAAAATCAAAGAGGAAGCGATAAAAGCTATAAAGGAAGGTTTCACAGGTTATACAGCGGTCAGAGGTATAAATGAACTTCTTGAACTTATATGTGAAAAGTTCAAAAAAGAGAATAATCTTGAATACAAACCTGAAAATATCATAGTTTCAACAGGTGCAAAACAATCGATATACAATGTTTTGCAGGCGTTGTGTGATGAGGACTCAGAAGTTATCCTTCTTGCACCATATTGGGTCTCATACATTGAGATGGTCAAAATGACAGGTGCTGTTCCGGTTATAGTTGATACATCACTTGATAATTTCAGAATAAATGTTGATAGGATCAAAGAGAAGATAACAAAAAAGACAAGAATGATAATAATCAATTCACCGAACAATCCAACAGGTGTTGTGTACACTGAAAAAGAGTTGAAAGAACTTGCTGATCTTATAGTTGAACACAATATCTATTGTATTTCTGATGAGATCTATGAAAAAATTATATATAGCCCCAACAAACATTATTCGATCGCATCTTTCAACGATAAAATAAAGGATTTAACTTTTACTGTTAATGGACTTTCAAAGACATACGCGATGACTGGGTGGAGAATCGGTTATCTTGGAGGTGAAAAGAAACTTGTTGAAAAGGCGTTGATGGTTCAAACACATTCAACATCATGCACCTCATCTATATCACAGAAAGCAGCAGTTGCCGCACTAAAACTTGATGAAAAGATAGTGAACAGGATGATCGATGAGTTTGCAAAAAGACGAGAGTTTTTGATGAAAAAGGTTGAAAAGATCGAAGGATTAAAATATGTTCAACCAGAAGGTGCTTTTTACCTTTTCGTTGATTTCAGAAATTTTATAGGGAAAAAATTTAAGGACTCAGAAGAGATATGCACAAAACTTCTTGAAGATTATAAAGTAGCGGTTATTCCTGGTGGTGCTTTTGGTGCGGAAGGTTTTATAAGGATCTCGTATGCTGCTTCGATGAGTGAAATTGAAAAGGGAATCGAAAGGATTGAAAAGTTTTTGAAAGAGAATGTATGAAAAGTAAATATATCGATAGAGTTACACTATTTTTGCAATCAGGAAAAGGAGGGGATGGGAGTTGCTCTTTCAGAAGAGAGATCTTTGTTCCAAAAGGTGGACCAGATGGTGGTGATGGTGGTAAGGGAGGAGATGTTATTTTTAGGGTTGACAAAAGACTTTTCACTTTAAACCATTTAAGGTATAAACATCATTTCAGGGCAGAGAATGGAGAGAATGGAAAGGGGCAACAGAAACATGGAAGGGATGGAAAAGATGTTATTATAGATGTTCCTCCCGGAACTGTTATTCTTGATAAGGATGGTAACGAGTTAAACGAATTGATAGAAGGGGAACTCGTTTTTTTGAGAGGTGGAAGGGGAGGAAGAGGGAATGTACATTTTAAGAGTTCAGTCAATCAGGCACCGAGAAGGTTTGAAAAAGGGAAAGATGGAGAGAGTGAAGAGGTGATACTTGAACTTAGACTTATCGCTGATGTTGGACTTGTTGGACTTCCAAACGCTGGGAAATCCACTTTCTTAAAAGTTGTTACAAAAGCTAACCCTAAGATCGCAGATTATCCTTTCACAACACTTGAACCTAATTTAGGAATTCTAACGGATGGAGTAAAAATAGTTAGGATTGCTGATATACCTGGAATTATAGAAGGTGCAAGTGAAGGGAAAGGTTTGGGAAACAGGTTTTTAAAACATATAAGCAGGGTTAATATCCTTGTATTCATAATAGATGTTACAACCGATATTGAGAAAACTTATTCTATTCTTTTAAATGAACTTGAAAAATATGATAGAAAACTTATGAAAAAAAAGAGGATAGTGCTTTTAAACAAAATAGACCTTCTTGAAGGTAAGAGGTTTGATGTTGGAGAAATTTTCAAAGATGTGAAATATACTTTTGCATCTCTTATAAATAACGATTCTGGTAATGTTGAGGATATAATTTTAAAAGAGATGGAAAATTATGTTTGACGAAAAATTTTTAGGATACCTTAAAGAGCAGATCATCTTATACAATCTTCCACTTTTAAATTTTGATAAGAGTTTAAAATATATTGAAAGGGAAGGTATAGAAATAATAGAGAGTGAAAAATTTTTTCAAAAAAGGATAGAAAATTTTCCCGAGTATCTTTTCGTTTTAGGGAATAAAGAGATTTTAAAAAAATTCAAAGTTGGAATAGTTGGAACCAGAAAGCCTGATAGCTATGGTGTTAAAGGTGCTAAGGATATTGTTGATGGTTATAGAAACAAAGATATTGTAACAGTGAGTGGATTTGCACAAGGAATAGATTCATTGGTTCATAAAGAATCTATCCTGAAAAATTTGGGAACAGTTGCAGTCTTACCATGTGGATTTGGCATCAACTATCCTGTTTCCAACACCAATTTGAAAGAAGAAATAAAAAAGAGTGGGGTTTTAATTTCAGAGTATTCACCTTTTATAAAACCTTACAAACACAATTTTATTAAAAGGAACTTTATAATATCAGCATTATCCGATATAATAGTTATAATACAGGGTGCTATCAAAAGTGGAACCCTATCGACACTCTTTTTCTCTTTAAAATTGAAAAAACAGATTTTTGCTTTACCGGGAGAGATAACCAATAAACTCTCCTATGCCCCTAACTATGCAATTTTTAAGGGTGGAATTCCACTTTATTCTTTTGAGATACTTCCCGGAATTTCAAAAGGAAAAAGGTCTGATGTTTCTTTTCTACTAAATGATGATGAAAAAAAGATTGTTGAACTTATAAAAAAATATGGTAATCTTGAAAATATACTTAATGAAAAAGGATTTGAAAAATCTAAAATTTTATCTCTTTTAACCTCACTTGAGATGAAAGGGATTGTTAATAAAACTTTTAACAACAGGATTACTGTAACGGAGGATTTTGATGGAACGGATAATACCTCAGGTTGAAGCTATACTTTTTTCTTCATCCGAACCGATAGATAAAGATGAACTTGCAAAAGCACTTGGAATAGAAAAAACTTTACTAATACAGGTGATAGAATATCTAAAGGAAAAATATTCTTCATCAGATTCAGGTATAATGATAATAGAAGTCGCATCAGGGTATCAGCTTGTAACTAAGCCACAGTTTTCAGAAATATTGGAGCAATTCTTTGGAAACAAGAAGGCACCTCGTCTCTCAACTCCAGCTTTGGAAACTCTCGCTATAATAGCATACAAACAACCTATAACAAAACAGGAGGTTGAGGAGATAAGGGGTGTTAACTGTGATGGGGTTTTTAAAACTCTTCTTGATAGAGAACTTATAGTTAAAAGAGGGAATGCCGATCTTCCTGGTAAACCATCCCTTTACCATACAACAAAGAAGTTTCTCTCATATTTCAAAATTTCAAGTTTAAAAGAACTCCCTGCTTTAGATGATATAGCAACTGAAAAACCGAAACAGGAGGAACTCTTTGAAGATAAGGATCAATAAATTTATTTCTCAAATAAGTGGGATTTCAAGAAGGGAAGTTGACGAGATGATAAAGGAAGCGAGGATTGCAGTCAACGGAAAACTGGCTACTTTAGGTCAGATGGTTGACGAGAATGATGATATTGAAATAGATGGGATGAGGTTGAATATAAAAAAGAAAGATTTTACTTACATTCTATTTTATAAACCAAAAAATTGTATAACCTCAAGGAGTGATGAAAAGGGAAGACCGACTGTGATGGATTTTTTACCAAAAAATTTTGAAAGGCTAAGACCAGCGGGAAGACTTGATTTCGATACTGAAGGTGCTCTAATTTTAACTGATGATGGTGATTTTATAAACTTCCTGATACATCCAAAAAATCAAATAGTAAAAGTTTACAGAGCGAGGATTTTTGGTAATTTGGGTGAAAATGAAATTAAAAGGTTAAAAAAGGGAATAAATGTTGAGGAAAGATTCTTGAAACTTGATAATGTAAAAACTATTCATTATGATCCTTCCAAAGATAAATCCGATATAGAGATAATTTTAACTCATGGTAAAAATCATGAGATAAAAGATATACTTAAAGCTATAGGCCATCCTGTAATATATTTAAAGAGATTATCGGTTGGAAACATGACCATAAAAGGTTTAAAAGCGGGAGAATTTAAAGTTTTCAAGAAGAATGATTTTAAAAATGTTTAAAAAAAGTTTTTTTATTCTTTTAATCTTTTTCTTCTTTATAATCTTTCTATCATCAAAGCAGATTGACTTTTTAAAAGATCCTGAAGGTAAAGATATTTCAAACAATAGATCTATTTTAAAAAACAATATAAAAAGTTTTGAATTCAAATTCGTTTCTCCTGAAGATACAGCATATTCTATTATTTGGGGTAAAGGTGATGATACTATTTTAATTTTACCTGATTCTTTAAAAATATTCAGAGTTTCAATAAATCCTTCAAAACTTGAACCCGGTTGGTACCATATAGAGATTTTGAATAAAAGTAAAGAGAAAAAACTCGATTTTAATTTTAAGGTTGAAAATTCTTTTTCAATATTCGAAACTTTCCTGAAACTTTTCTTCGGGTTGATACTTTTCATGCTTGGTTTAAAATTCTCTTCAAAAGGTATTTCAAGAATTTCAGGATACAGATTGAAAGAATTACTTTGGAACCTTTCGGGATCAAATATTAAGGGTTTCCTTTCTGGGATAATATTGACATTGATGATGCAATCATCAACACTTTTCTCAATAATGGTTATGTCCTTTGTTTCGGACGGCTTGATTTCAATACCGGGTGCTATATACATGTTTGCAGGTTCAGCAATAGGAACCTCTATAATAGTGCAGATTATTTCTTTCAACATATCTTTTTTCTCTTTTCTGATGATAATTCTCGGCTTCTATCTAAACGATAAAAGTAGAAAGTTGAAGTATGTTGGATTAGTTATTATGGGTTTTGGGTTCATATTTTTTGCGATCCAATACATGGCAAGTACTATAGATCCTATTAAAAACTCTCAGGTATTTATAAATTTCTTATCTCTTCTTGAAACTAACCTTTGGATACTTTTTATTGTGTTCGCTTTGTTAACATTCCTTGTTCACTCATCAGCTGTTACGATAGCTTTTGCAATCAGTTTGTTTACAACAGGTATTGTTGGTTTTAAAACTGCTGCAGTTATGGTCAGTGCGGCTAATCTTGGAACATCCTTAACACCATTTTTTGCAGCCTTAAAAAGTGGTAACAAAGCTAAATACCTTAACAATATAAATATTTTGTCGAGAGTTTTAACTTCAATAGTTTTTATAATACTGATGTTTGAAATAGAAAGGTTGACTGGATACGGATTAAAAAATGGCAGGGATATAGCTAACCTTCATCTTTATTACAATATTATGTTTTCTATTGTGATAATATTCATACTTCCTCTCATAAACTATTTTTCAAAATTTTTAAAACTTGAAAAATTAACAAAACATCAGGAGAAGATAATAAAAGAAAATATTGTTCAGAACCCAACACTCGCACTTGGAAAGGCTCAGAGAGATATAATAAAAATGTTTGAAGTTGTTGGAAAAATGCTCGAAAACAGTATAGAGATTTTAAGAACAAACGATACAAAACTTCTATCTGAAACTATTGAGCTTGATAACATAGTTGATAACTATGAAAAAGAAATATCACTTTTCCTTGTTTCCATTTATGAAGAAGATCTTTCGGAAACTATTTCCAAGAAAACTAAAGATCTGCTTTTTATAGTTGATGAGATAGAGCATATAGGTGATATTGTAAGTAAAAACCTTATGATCTCTTTGAAAAAGAAGATAAATGAGAATTACTATTTCTCTGATGAAGGTATAGATGAGATTAAAGAACTTTTCAATGAGGTTTTTAAAACATACACTCTGACTCTTGAATCTTTCACTCTTTTTGATAAAAATATAGCATCCTTGGTATTGAAAAGGAGAGAATCAGTTTTGAACAAACTTACTGAACTTCAGAATAGACATTTAAACAGATTGAAAGAAGGGCACAAAGAATCTATAGAAACATCAACATTACATCTTGATATTCTGAACGATTATGAGAGGATAAATTTTCATCTATATAAAATTGCTACAAACATTTTAAAGTGATGAAGGAGGAATTATGATAGATGGTGTTTTCATCAAAGATCTTAAATACAACTGTGATGAAAGGGGAAGGGTGATGGAAATTTTAAGAAACGATGATAAATTTTTCACTAAATTTGGACAGGTCTATATGACCACAAACTATCCAAAAGTCGTGAAAGCATGGCATTGCCATAAAAAGCAGATGGATTTTGTATGCTGTGTGAAGGGAATGATAAAACTGGTACTTTATGATATGAGAGAGGATTCGAAAACATACAAAGAGCTGATGGAACTTTTTATAGGTGATTTCTCTCCAAAACTTGTTGTGATACCTCAAGGAGTTTACCATGGTTGGAAGAATATTGGAGAATCTGAAAGTATAGTTATTTCAACTATAAGTGAACCATACAACAGGGAAAATCCTGATGAGTTGAGATTACCTTACAATACAGAAAAGATCCCATACGATTGGGAAATTGTTTTTAAATAGGAGTGTTATGAAAATATCAGTAATTGGAACCGGTTATGTTGGACTTGTGACTGGAGTTGTTTTCGCTCACCTTGGGCACAATGTTATTTGTATGGATAAGAATGAAGAGAAAATTGAAAAACTTAAAAATGGAATTATGCCTATATATGAACCTGGGCTTGATGGGATGGCTAACAAAAGTTATAGAGAGGGTAGATTGTCTTATACAACTTCGATTAAGGAGGCTGTTGAAAAATCAGAGATAATCTTTATTGCTGTTGACACAATGCCGAAAAAGAACTGGCAGACAGATCTTTCAAGTGTAAAAAAGGTCGCAGCAGATATTGGTAAATATATCAACGGTTACAAAATAGTTGTTAACAAATCAACGGTTCCAGTTGGAACAGGTGATCTTGTTGGTGAGATAATAAAAAAGAATATGAGAAAGAATTACCGCTTCGATATAGTTTCAAACCCTGAGTTTTTAAGGGAAGGTCAAGCTATAAATGATACACTTCATCCTGACAGAATAATAATAGGTTCTGAATCTGTTGAGGCTGCTATGAAAATAGTTGAACTTTATCAGGAAATGAACAGTGTTATAAAGATTACAAAATTGAAAAGTGCTGAACTTATAAAATATGCTTCAAACTCTTTTTTAGGTATGAAAATATCTTTTATAAATTCTATTGCTGATTTAGCTGAAATAACTGGTTCAGATGTCACAGAAATAGCAGAAGGTATGGGTCTTGATAAAAGGATAGGAAAAGAATTTTTGAATGCAGGAATAGGTTATGGTGGTTCCTGTTTCCCTAAAGATATTGGATCTTTGATTTACACAGCAAAAAGTTTGGGTTACGATTTTGGTATTTTGAAAGAGGTAAAAAAGGTTAACGATAGAAGGGTAAAAAGATTTGTTGAAAAAATAAAAAAGGTAACAAAACTAACAAACAGAAGAGTAGGAATTTTAGGTCTCTCTTTCAAACCTAACACTGATGATATAAGGGAAGCTCCATCTTTGAAATTGATAGAACTCCTTTTAAAGGATAAAGCGAAAGTAAAAGTATATGATCCTGTTGCTATGGAGAATGTTAAAAAGGTTTTGAAAAATAAGGTTGAATATTCAAAAGATCTTTACGATTGCGTTGATGGTACAGATATAGTTATTCTTGTTACAGAGTGGGATATTTTTAAAAATGCTGATTTGAAAAGGATTAAAGATAGTATGAATGGGGATCTCTTTTTTGATGGAAGAAATGTATACGACCCACAGATAATGAAATCTTTAGGGTTCAGATATTTCTCCGTTGGAAGGTAGAGAGTTGTTTTTAAAAAGGAATGGATTGAAGTTTGTTTTTCTGTCAAACCAATCAACCTTTTCAACCTTTTTAAGAAAGTTCACAACAGTGTAGGTTATTGGAGTGAAGAATATCTCTACAAGAGTTTTAAAAACATAGTTTGAAATCGCTATCGCAATAAGAACTCTGCCTCTATATAACCCATAGAAAGCGATAAGAACAAAAAATATTGAATCTAAAAATTCACCAACTATAGTTGATGAAATAGTTCTTAAAAAAAGAAATTTCCCGCCAGTTAAAACTTTCATCTTTGCAAGTATGAAAGAATTTGAAAAATTACCAATAAGGTATCCTATCAAACTTGCAAGAACTATCCTTGGTGTTATTCCTAAAATTATATCGTAATAATCCTGAAACTGCCATTCTGGTGAAGGTGGAACTTTTCCAACTATGTAAATGTTTACACTCATCAAAAGTGCTGAAACGAAACCTATCCAGATAACTCGCCTTGCTGATGAGTATCCATATACCTCTGTTAAGATATCACCAAATATATATGATAGTGGAAAAAGAAATGTCCCACCATCGAATGTGAATTTGTAGAATGTAACGAGTTTAGTTGAAACTATATTTGAAACAAGTAAAACTGAAATGAAAAGTCCTGAAACAATATCAAGAGTTTTCCAATTTTTCATTTTCAACCATCTCCTTTAACTTTCTTGCAAATAAAGCTGCATTCTGAAAATCCTCAATATTAGGCCTTCCTCTGTTTATTCCACCAAAAAACTTAAAAATACCTCTGTCATACTCTCCAAAAGTTTGAAACCTACCAAGATATTTTACCCCTTTACTTTTAAGTTTCATCTCCAATTCATCAAGGTAACAATCCTGATTCTTTCGGCTTGTGCAGAATATGAAAAAATATTTATCTTTGAAACTTTCATCCAATTTATCAACTAACTCCAAGATAGACTTGTGCGGTTTTCCATTGTAAATCCCTGACCCTAAACCTATAAGATCATACTGCTTTAAATTTTTAAGAGTAGCATCTTTTGTCCTTGCTATATCACTGTTTAACTCTCTACCTATAACATGTGCGATTTTACTTGTATTGCCACGATGGTAGGAAAAATAAACTATAATACTGTTAACCATACTTTTTTTATAACACATCTTTAGGAAATGTCAACCGATTTCTGTTGACAATCTCAAAAAAATATATATTTTATAAATCTTATGGAAAAGTATTTGAAAGATCCTGTCATAAAAAAGACGGTTAATATATCCTATATTGATGGAAGTTTTGCACAGGTGTTTGCATCGCTTGCATCTTCAGGTAGTGTTTTTTTGACAAAACTTCTTGTATTTTTAAATGGATCTCCTATACATTTTGGACTATACTCAGCTATAGGACAACTTTCACAGATCTTTCAGATCGTTGGCGTTATTTTAACAAAAGAGTTGAAATCGCGCAAAAAACTTGTTGTTCAATTCGCTTTATGGGGGAGATTATTAGTTATATTTTTTGGTTTTATTCCATTCTTCTTCTCAGGTAAAAGTGCGATATATATCTTTCTTTCAATATTTCTTATAAGTAATATTTTTCAGACTATAAGTGCAAATATGTGGATAGCATGGATTTCAGACATGATACCACTCCAGATAAGGGGAAGGTTCTTTTCAAAAAGATCACAACTTCTTATGGTAGTTGGACTTTTAACTGGATACATATTCTCTCTACTTTTCGATTTCTTTACAAAAAATGGTGGATCTTTTTTCAAGAATTTTTCAGATTTAAAATTTAATCCAATTTCTTTTATATTTCTTTTTATCTTCACTTTTGCCTCTTTGATGGGAATAATTGGAATAATAGTTTTACAGAAACAACCTGAGAAAGAGAAGGATATTGAGAAAGAGAGTATAAAGGATTTTTTAACAGAACCATTTAAAGATAAAAATTTTATCAGATTCCTTATCTACAATATATGGTGGATGGTTGCTGTTGGAGTTGGTTCACCTTTCTGGCAACCTTTCATGCTTAAAAATTTAAAGATGTCTCTTTTTGAAGTTCAAATATATGGAACTATAAGCACAATATCAGCATTGTATTTTTTGAAACCGTGGGGCTTATTTATAGATAGGTTTGGAAACAAAACAGCGATGAGATTTGCTCTTGTTCTCGGTTCTATAAACCCTTTCGTTTGGGTTTTTGCAACTGAAAAGATAAAGTGGATAATATATTTTGAAGCTTTCACCTCTGGAATGATGTGGTCTGGAGCAAACATAGTTGCAACAAATTTTGTTCTATCGATAGCACCAGATAAGAAAAGACAGATATACACCGCGATACAGGGAACGGTTTCAGGGCTTGCTATGATGTTTTCAATGCTTATGTCGAGTTTTTTCATACCAAAACCTTTAACTTTCTTTAATTTCAATATAACCGGTGAGCAGATACTTTTCGCTTTAACTGGAATTTTAAGGTTGACAACTGAGATCCCACTTACATTTGTAAAAGAAAAAAGTGGGAAATCTGCAAGATATGCTATGATTTATTTACAGCAGTCTTTGAAGGTTCGTCTTGAAAATTTAATATTCCCTTTGAAACCAAAAAAATAGATTGAAATTTAACATTTAAGTTATATAATAATTAGTCAATTTGATAGGAGGAAGAATGAAAGTAGATATAAAAGACAGAGATTTTAAATGGATCGATTTAAAATTTTCAGATCTTGTAGGTAATTTCCACCATTTAACTCTTCCAGCAAAAAATTATGAAGAGATCAAGAAGAATGGAGTTGGATTCGATTCATCGAGTTGTCCTGGTTTTAAGAGTGTTGAAGGTGGTGATATGGTTTTGATAATAGATGAGGATTCAGCTTTCATAGACCCATTTTTTGAGGAACCTACTATTTCATATTTCTGTTACATAAAAGAGGCAGATACAAAAGGCGAATATTTGAGGGATCCAAGGACAGTCTCTTTTAAAGCACAGGAGTATATGAGAAAAGAGGGAATCGCAGATAATGTTCTTTTTGGCCCTGAATTCGAGTTCTATATATTTGATAGAGTCATTGTTAACAATAGTGAAAATATTTCAGAGTACAAGATAGAATCTTATGAAGGGAAGTTCGGTTTCGATGACACATATATCAATGAGAGTGGTGAATTTTTGATGAAAAAATCAGGATACCACTCTATTCCACCAAAAGATAAATTTACAGATATAAGAGGTAAAATTTCAAATGTTATAATTGACTATGGAATAGATCTGATCTACCATCACCATGAGGTTGGATCAGCTCAGAATGAAATAGAGATAAAAAGGTATCCACTTTTGAAAACAGGTGATAACATTCAGATAATAAAATATTTCATAAAGAATGTATGTTACAAAAATGATCTTTCCGCTACATTCATGCCAAAACCTTTATATAATATGCCAGGGAATGGGATGCATTTTCACCAGCATCTTTTCAAAAATGGAAAGAACCTTTTCTTCGGAAACGGCTATGGTGGACTTTCCCAGATAGGTGAATATTATGTTGCAGGACTTTTGAAACATGGTAAATCTTTGCTCGCTTTTACAAACCCATCCACCAACTCATACAAGAGGCTTGTAAAAGGATTTGAAGCACCTGTTAAACTTTTCTATTCACTTGCTAATAGATCCGCAGCTATAAGGATTCCAAAATATGCAACATCAGAAAATGAAAAGAGGATAGAGTTCAGACCACCGGATGGAACATGTAATCCATACCTTGCAACTGCAGCTATGTTGATGGCTGGTCTGGATGGGATCAAAAATAAGATATCTTTGAAGGATAACAACTTCGGTCCATTCGATCAGGATCTTGAAAAGATGGATAAAAATGTAGTTGAAAAAATAGATTCTTGTCCAACAAACCTTTTGGAAGCACTTGAAGAACTTAAAAAAGATCATGATTATCTCTTGCAGGGCGGAGTATTCTCTGAGGATCTTATAAAAGGTTATATTGAGTATAAAGAAAAAGAAGCACTCGAGATGGCAAAAAGACCCCATCCATACGAGTTTGAATTATATTTCTGATTGACAAAAAATTTTTGGTAAATATACTTCTTTAAAAGACGGAGAGGTGGCCGAGTGGTCGAAGGCGGCGGATTGCTAATCCGTTGTAGTGGTAATACCGCTACCCCGGGTTCAAATCCCGGCCTCTCCGTATAATTATTCCAAGATTTACATAGTATCATTTTGGTTTATAATAAAAACGAGGGATTTTTATTCTTTTTGCGTCAAAAGGGTAAAAGGAGAAAAAATGAAAGAAAAAATCTTATACATAGTGGTTGCTATTTCAGTAGGGATAAATGTTGGACTTATAGGTATATTTTTATTCATCCTAATCAACAGACCTTTTAGAGATTTTCAGCATTTCGATGGAAGAAGGTTTGATAAGGATGGGAGATTCGAAAATATAAGGAGTTTTATGGACAGGGTAGATGATTTGAACAGACCATATTTTGATAAACTTGAAGAAGATAGAGAAAAGATTAGAGAAATTTTAAAAAGTGATAAACCTGATACTTCTATACTCGATTCATTTTTAAGGGAACAGGCAAAAACGAGATATTTTATTGATAAGAATCTCACATTCTCTATAGTGAACTTCAAAGGTAAGTTGAGTGAAGATGAAAAAGAATTGTTGAATTCTTTTATTGAAAATAGAGGAATGCCAAAAAAAATGATGAGGGAAAAAAAGATCAAAATCATAAAATAAAAAGGAGGAAAAATGAAAAAATTCTTAACTATCACAACTTTAACTCTTCTTGTTCTTTTACTCTTCGTTCCATCATACTCTCAAGGGATGAAGATTAAGACTAAAAATTACGAGGTTATTAAAAGCAAGGTTTTTGCAGATAACAATTTTGAGATGCTAAACCTTACAGATGACCAGAAAGATAAAATTGATGATCTACAGGCACAGCAACATAAGAGTATGATAGAATATCGTTACAAACTCTCATTAAAACATTTTGAACTTGCTGAACTTATGAGAAAAAGTCCAGATGAAAAGAAAGCTTTGAAGTTGGTCGAAGAGATTAACAACATAAAACTTGATATTGAAAAATCAAGAATTTCTAACCATTTCAAAATTCGTGCGATTCTTAATGACGAGCAGAAAAAGATATTCGATAAAAATTTCGGTTTCGGATTCGGTGGATTTAAAAGTTATAATGGAAAGGGCAGAGGAGAAAAAATAATGCTTAGAGAGAATTGCCCTTTTAACGATGATGATGAAGATTAAACAATAATAAAAATGTGGGGGATTTCCTCCCCCACATAATTATTTATGGAAAAGAACAATTTAAATGATGAAATTCTGATAGAAAATTTTTTAAAGGGAGATGAGTATAGTTTTAGGATGCTTTTTGAAAGGTATTACGATAATGTAAACAGGATAGTTTACTCTTATACAAAAAATTATGATGATGCAAAAGATGTAACACAGGAAATATTTTTAAAAGTTTATGAAAGTTTAAAAAGTTTTAAGAAAAAATCTAAGTTCTCAACATGGCTTTATAGGGTAAGTGTGAACATGTCGATATCTTTTCTTAGAAAAAAGAGTAAGGAAAAGAATCTTTTTTCCTTAGAGGAAGTTGGAGATCTTGAAGAAAAATTTGAAGAGGATAAACCTTCCTATGACAGAAATCTTGCTGAGAAGATATTATTTGAACTTCCTGAAAAGCAGAGATTGGCTTTTATCCTTTCCCAGAAAGAAGGGAAGAGATACAAAGAAATTGCTGAAATTCTGAATGTATCTGAAAAGGCAGTTGAAGCATTAGTATATAGAGCGAGAGAGAATATAAAAATTTTATTGGAAAAAAATAAAAGTATGTGAGGTTTTTATGAAACATATTGAAAAAATTTTATTGGAAAAAAATAAAAGTATGTGAGGTTTTTATGAAACATATTGAAAAAATTTTATTATCTAAATATGTTGACGGAGAGATTGAAAAAGAGGAAACAAAAAAAATGATTGAAGATCATTTGAAGGTTTGCAACTATTGTAAGGATGCTTACAATTCTTATATCAACATAAACTCTTTGATAAAAAATTATGATGTAAAAAGTGATGAAAATGCTTATCTTGCTTTTGTTGAAAAGAAAGTGAATTTTTTAAATTCAAAGAAAAGCAATTTCAAATTTTCTTTTTCTTTTGGTATTGCACTTGTTTTAATATTCTTGTTCTCATTCTCCTTAACACTTTTTACAACAAAAAGAAGCATAAGTACAACAAATAAAGTCTCAACCACAGTAGTTGACAAATCTTTTAACAATTTATTTTCAGAAGATTACACTTCTGTTGTTTCAACTGTAAATTTCGGTAGATAATTTCAACATTTTACCTTAAAACAAAAAATCTCTGACAGGTAATCTTTTTATTGATTTTTAATCTTAATGATTTATCATTTTATCTGGAGGTTCTATGAAAAAATTTTATATATTGTTAATTTTTATTTTTTTATCACTTTTAACTTTTGCTGAAAGGATTGAAATCCCAATAGATGAAGAAAACAGTTTTGATGCTAACATTTCAAAATATAATGAAAATTACTTTTACCATATAAAAAAATCTTATCCTGTAATTTCATCTTTAAAGTTTAAAAAAGTATTTGAAAATGATATAGATATTGATTCTATTTATTTAGTAAAAGAAAAGATAATTAAAATAAAAGTTTCAAATATTTTGGTGGGAGAAAATCCTTTGCCAAAGGAGTTCGAAAAATCAGAAAAATCGAAGTTGGAAAAGATAAAAGGAAAATTCCCCATCGAAGATTATAAAGTTTTCAAAACCTATTATAAAGGTAAAACTATTCTTTCTGGTTATGTTTGTGATTATTTTTATCAGAATGGAGAAGTTTTCAAGATTACCGGTAAGCTTGTTATAGAGTATAGAAAGAATGATAAAAATCTTATAAAGGAAAATAAAGGTATTAAAAAATTTTTGATAATCACAGATGATAGTTTGAAAAGCTTTTGGGATGACTATGTAGATTTGAACAAAACTTATTCTTTTGATATAAAAGGTGTTAACGAAATTTACTCTATCTATCCTTCTATAACAAAGCCTCAAGCGATAAGGGAATATATTAAATCTTTATATGAAAGCGGATCTCTTGAAGGTGTTTTACTTGGAGGAGATGTGTCAGTGGTTCCTCCTTTCTATGTTCAGCTAATTATAACACCACAGTTGAGTTCTTCAGAGCAGACTATTCCTACCGATAAATTTTTTGCTTGTCTTGATGGTAATCCAAATTTTGTGAATGATACTTTTTTTGATGATGGAAGTGATATAGATATAGGAATGGATATACTTTTGGGAAGAGTTCCAGTAAAAAACAGAAACGATATTTTGATTTTTATCCAGAAGGTAAAAAATTTTGAAAATATCACAAACGATACTATACTTTTGGCAGCATCTTATCTTGATGTTAATACGGATGGTAGCCAGAATTGCGAGAATATGATAAGAAACATTCCAATTTACAATCCAACCATAAAGCTTTATGAAAGATATGATAATCTCAGCTCATTTTCTTTTATTGAAAATATTAACAAAAGTCCATTTCTTGTATCACACGATGGGCATGGTAACTATTCTGTTATCCAGACAGGTATAGATTATACTACGAGAGAGAATTTTGATACCTTGAAAAACTCTAAACCTATTCTTTTCTATTCTATCTCCTGTTTTTCTGCAGCATACGATTATGATTGTGTTGCAGAACATTTTATCCTTTCTCCAAATGGTGGAGGATACTATATTGGTAACTCAAGGTATGGGTGGTACACACCATATTTCTCCGGATTTGGAACCGGGGACATTTACAACTACACATTTTTCAAAAAGTTTTTCAACGAATCAAATAACCCTTCAGAGGTTTTAAGTAAAACTTTTCTTGAATTCGTTGAGGAGATAAAACTTAAAAACGATTGGAGATGGCAATTCTTTACTCTGAACTATTTTGGTGATCCTTTACTTAACCTGAAAGTTAACAAGGAAAATAGTTCTATTAAATTTATCCAACCTATATATAAAAATGGTTATCTTAACTTTTCTGTAAAAGTTTTGGATAGCTGTCTTGTAAAAATTGAAGGTAACACTTTTAGTATAGATACGGTTCTATATAAGGATAAAAATATTTTCTGTTGTAGAATTGATAACTCTGACTCTATAAAAATCTTAATAAGAATCAACGAAAGTTTAACTTTGGATACTTTTGTATTACCTTTAAATGCAACTCAAAAATCTGTCTACATTTCAGATTACAATTTCACTCTGTTTCAGGATACTTTGTTTTTAAACCTTTCATTGAAGACAGATTCAAATGGTTTTTACAATATAAAGGCGAATGGAATATTAGATACTTTACTTTTAATTGAAAGTGATACTGTTTTTTATATAGAAAATGATACAACGATAAGTTTCAAATTTATCAGACAGAAAGGGTTGGATGATCTTTCATCAATTCCTTTGGATTTGAATGGTAATTCGATATATTTACAGTATGGTAAAAATATTTCTAAAAATCTAAATGTCAAAATATTTCCAGAAAAACAACATTACGATTATGGAGATCTTGTAAAATTAAATATAACAGCTGAAAATTTGCTTTTTGATACATTGCATCTTCTTTTCAACAGTAAAAGTTATCCTTTGATAAAAGGCTTAAACATTATTTCTGATAGTTTTGTATTAACAAATTTCGGTAGTATAGAAAGTTTAAAAGTTGAGGTTGTTTCTAATCTTGAGAAATCCGATTTAATTTATGGATTGAATATAAATGGGAATACCTCTTTTCAAAATTTTGAAAATTCCCCAACTTTAAAGGTAGATTCATCAACAGCGTTTTTCCATCTTTCAACGAGAAGGAGTCTCTCTGGTTACTATTCCTTATTTTCAGGTTATAAAACTTCTGAGACATATCCACCAAATTATCTTACCTCATTCTACTCAGATACTTTTATCTTTGACACAACATACATATTCGGTTTTTCAGCTTTCGTTGATATTGAACCTGGTATGGATTACTTTGTAGTAAGGATATTATCAGATTCTTTTAAGGTCCCAATTATAACACTATCTGATAGGTTAACAGATTTTAAAAGTTACATATTTAACGCTTCAGATTACAGAATGCTTCAAGGTAAAAAATCTTTGTTACAGTTTTCCTTCTATTCTGAAAATGATAATGTTCAATACAAAGGGGTATATATAGATGATCTTGTTTTACCTGGTATTTTAGTAGAGAACTCCGGTTTTTATTTAAAAGGTATAGATTCACCAAAAAGATTTGAAGTATACTATAAAAATGGTTCGATTTTAATCGAATCTCCTTTTGATGAATACACTTTAAAAATTTATGATATCTCCGGGAAACTCATTTTTAAAAATGAGTTAAGGGAAAATAGAAACACTATAAAATTTAACTCTCCTTCTGGAATATATTTTATAAAGGTTGAAAGTAAGGGGGAAATTTTTAAGGAGAAGATTTTTATTCTGAAATGATCAGAGTTTTCTCAATTTTAAAGATAACAAAAATGACATAACGGAAACCAAAAAGGAAAGCAGAAAAGCGAAGTTGAAAGATAAATTATCTATGATCATTCCGTTTATCACCGGGAAAAGATATATTGGTGAAAGCAGAGTATTGTAAAAACCTATATAGGTTTCCCTCTTTCCTGATGGTGAAATTGTGAGAAGAAGCGATGGACTCGCTACCTGAACACCTGAATAGAATATGCCATTCAAGAAGAAGAGTAAAAATATAAGAAAATGTTTTTGTGAAGAGAGGTAAGCAATTATGGGAATTAAAGATCCAACAATTGAACTTATAACAAAAAGATATTTCAAAGATTTTTTCTTCTGAATGTAATCCCACAAAAAGTTTGAAATCAAAAGTCCAGCCATCCTTAATGAGATGAGTATACCTGTAATTTCAACTCTCATATTTAAAACTTTAACAACATAAACCATAAAAAATGGCTCAAGTGCTAAAGAAATTACTGTTAGTATTCTCAGTGAAAAAAGAGTTGTAAACATTTTATCTTTCAATATAGTCGAGAAACCATTTTTTAAAAATTTTAGAAAATTCCTGTTAACTTTCCTTTCTATATCATCAGGCTCGTTAACAAGACAGAAGGAGTATAAACCTATACCTACGAAAATTGATGCTATGAAGTAAAGCAGGGAAAAGTTTGTTGGGAAATTGTATTTTGAGAGGATAAATTTTATTAGGACTCCACCAAGAATCGATAAAAATCCACCTATAGATATTCTTAAACCCCAAAAAAGATGTTGTTTCGTGGAAGGTATAGTTCTTCCAACTATATCCATAAAAGGCAGCCCAGCTATACCACCAGATATATGGTAAACGAACATTGAAAAAAGAAATAAAGGTAAAATATTTTTTGGATTTTTAAAGATTAGAAAAGCCATAAAAAGTATTGCAAAAAATCTTATATACGCTGTTATATCGTAAAGAAATTTTTTTCTCTTTTTACCTTCAAGGAAATAGGCTGTGAAAAGTTGTGGTAATGGCCATAAAAAATTGTATAATGATGAACCAAAACCTATTAGAATCGACGAACTCGTTATAGAACTTAGGTATAGAGGTAAAACTGTTGATGAACCTGTTATAGCATCAACAAAATTCATCAGTATTCCGTTTACAACTCCAAGAAAAAAATTCTTTTTATACTTTTTTTCTTCCATAATGTTTTATATGTTAACAGGTTGGAATTTAAAGTCAATAAATTTAAAACAGGGAAAGTGTTAAACCGAAATTTGGTTTTTTCACTATATGATCGAATGAAATAAAAATTCCGGGTGCAATGGTTGCGAGTGCAAATAGGTCGGATACTAAATTTATTGAAAATTTAGAGTATGATAATCTTAAATCGGTATCTATGGAATAACCTTCAGAATGAGTTAAAGATAAAGTCAAATAAGAAAATTTTATAGGCGAAGAGATAAAAATGTTTATAGGTATTCCTCTGTTTATATTTACAAGAGTGTAAAGAAAACCGATTTTTAGTATATTAAGATTTTTCGATGAGAAGGATGTTAAATTGGCTTCATCAAAATAAGTGTATTTTAATTTCGCTTTTCCTAAGAATATTTTTTCATAAAAGGATGGTCTAAAAACATCTACATAATCATTATCAGTTATGAATGTTTCAAAAATTCCTAAAAATGTTAATCTCCAGTTTGCTGATTTGAATTTTTCAAAATGTATGTTTAGACCTTTATCGAAAGAGGATGAATCATTTTCCAATATTTTTGAAATATAAAGGTTAGTGTTAAATATAAAACCTTCCGAAGGGATTATACTCCTTGTAGAACTTTCCGTTTTTGAAAAGTCAAGATCCAAAGAGAAACCAATTTTTTGAATAGAGTCATTCTTTAAAATCGAAATAGATGGTAAAAGGGAATATGACCTTTTAAACTTTAAATCGTTGAAAAGTATTGCGCCTGAAAGAGAATAATTCTCAGGGAGATATTTTTTTATACCCGAATTTTTACCTTCATTATAAATTTCATAGGTGAAAAGTAAATCATTTTTTAACTGTGAAAAAGTAAACTGTGACAAGTTGTAGTACTGGATATCATTTGAAAGGTCTTTTATGTTATGGGTTAGTGAGAATATGCCATAGGTCATAAATGAGAATGATTGTGATATATCAGAATTCACATTAAAAAATGGGAAAAGAAAAAGATAATCCTCAATTTCAGCAGAATCGTTGAAAAGTGGCAGAAAAAGAGGTAAGAAAAAATAAGTTCCTGGACCTGAAAATTTTGGGAGAATATATCTTTGACCTTTTATCTGGGAAACAATTTCTTCTGATATTGGTATGTAATTTTTATACTCTTCTTTTTGGAGATTATAATTATTTACTACAATGTTTTCTAATTTCCCTTTGAATATGTTATTCCCGTACTTTGTCAGATCCTGAAAATATATCGTTTTATTATCTTCATCTATATCATAGTCAGAAATATTGTATAATGTTCTAAAAGATGGGTAAACAATGTTTGAATCTAAGTTAAAATAGAACAGTGTATTTAAGCCATCCCTGTCAGAGAGAAAATAGAAACCATTATTTTTTTCACTCCATTTAGGTGAAAAATCTGTAGCCCTGTCTGTTGTCAAAAATTTTTCCGATCTTTTCTCTACATCTAAAACCATTATATCCGTATAACCACCTTCCCTGTAAACTGAAAGTAAAAGCTCTTTACCATTCTTTGTTGAAATCGAGTAGAATCTATAATTTGTTGGGAATTCTATTGAATCCTTTACCTTCTCTTCTTTCAACGAATAAATTATTATTAAATTTTTGTCTGCCTTGTTTCTTATAAAAAATAAAGTGTCACCATATATTTCTGGAGAGAAACCTCTTAAAGTGGAAGGTAGATTTTTGATATTTTTCTTTTTAAAATCGTAGATGTAGATAGAAAAAAAGTATGAAATGTTATCATATATATCTAACATATCAAAAATTATAAAATCGTCAGTCACTTTAAATTTTGTTGTATAGGATATTGTAAAGAGTTCTTTCTTTTTATTGTTAGAATACTCAATCATCCTATTTCTTTTATGATAATATGATTGGATGAAATACAATTTACCTTTGTGAAAAACTGGAAGTGACCTTTCATTCTCTCGATCAAAAATACTTTCTCTTTCATTAAAAAAGTAATTTTTCTTCATCTTTTCTGTCTTTTCTTCTACATCTTTATAAACAAGATTAAGCAGTGTTGAAGGTAGATGAGAGTTTTTCATAAGGAAAAATATGTCAGGAAAGAATATATGAAAGGGAAGACATGTAAATGGATCTAACTGTGTTATATAGGATAGATCATTTTTGGAAATCTCTTTCATTTTATCAAAAATGTATGGACCATATATATAAGGCAACATCCCAAAAGGATATTCTGAATCAAAATAGGATACCGCTCTATCAAGTGAAGGTCTCTTGTTTTCAAGGAAAAAGGTTCTCAGAATCGCTTCAAAATTTGTATCTTTCAATCTCCCGCTCTTTATTGAAGATTCGTTGTAAACTGTATAACCTTCAAGAAAATACATTGGCTGTGCTACAGAAGGTAGATACAAACAAGAATTTTTTGTTTCACTTAAAATTTTTGGTTTAGTTTTCGTCAGATGGAAAGTGTGAGTAAGTTCATGTATAAGAACATACTCAACCCAGTTTTCATGTTTAGTTATAAATGTTGGGTCTGGATTTGCGAGGTAAATATGAAAGTGTGAGTAAGTTCATGTATAAGAACATACTCAACCCAGTTTTCATGTTTAGTTATAAATGTTGGGTCTGGATTTGCGAGGTAAATATTTACTGTAGGATTCAATATAGGAGTTGAAAATCCGTTAGGTACATCCGATTGGTCTGTTATCAAAAGATTTATCCTGCTTGGAGGTTCACTTTTCATGATAGTTTTCAAAGTATCATAGACCCCTTCGCTTATCTTTACTATATTTTCAATTTCGTTTGACAAATCTTTTTTATAGATGAAGTTGAAGTGTTTTGAAGAATAGATGTAAGTGTTTGTTAGATCTGTGAAAACTCTCAGATTCAATGTCTGGGATGATATTATCGTTGCCACAAAAATTATTGATGAAATGATGATTTTTTTTATCATAAAATTTCTATATCTGATAAAAATTTTTCAACAGTTATTGAAGCGTTTCCCTCGATAAAAACATCTATATCTTCATTATAAATTTTTTCTTTGTTTAAAAATACTGTTTTAGCTTTGAAATTTTTTGCAATTGAAACGAATGCAGCTGCTGGATAGACCTGTCCACTTGTTCCTATCCCTATAAAAAGTTTCGTTTTCGAGAGTAGTTCATATATCTGATTTAAAAAGTAAGGGATCTCTCCGAACCACACAACATCAGGTCTTAATATGTTTCCACACTCTTTGCATTTCGGTATTCCAACTATATCTTCAAGATGTTCCTCAAGATAGTTACATCTTGTGCATCTTATTCTTGTTAAGGAACCATGCATATGTATAACATTTGTTGAACCAGCCCTTTCGTGAAGATTATCAACATTTTGTGTTACCAAATATGTTTTTGGATATTTTTTTTGAAAATCAGCTATTGAGATGTGAGCTTTGTTGGGATAAACATTTTTTAACTCTTTTCTCCTTTTGGAATAAAATTCCCATACAAGTTCTGGATCCTTTTGAAATGCTTCAGGTGTCGCTACATCCTCTACTCTGTATCTATCCCATAATCCACCCGAATCTCTAAATGTTGAGAGTCCACTCTCAGCACTTATTCCGGCACCTGTTAAAATAAAAACAGTATCATCTCTTCCTATTGAAAATTTCATACCTTACTATAATATAAACTATATGGATAGATGTCAATATAGAGTTGGTTTTTCACAGATAAAAATAAACCATAAAGATGTTGAAAAAAACATTGAAAAGATTGAAAAGATAACAAAGGAAAACAGTTTTGATATTCTCGTTTTTCCTGAACTCTCAACAACTGGTTACTATTTTGATAATAGAAAGGATCTTAAAAAGATATCTTTCCAAAAGGATGATGAGATTTTTGATACTCTTGAAAAGTTATGCAAAGATGGTTTCAAGAATATAGTTTTTGGTTTTTCTGAAAAGGATGGAGAAAAAATCTACAATTCATCAATGATGATAACTTTTGAAGGTAAAAGGTTTGTTTACAGAAAGACGCATCTGTTTTTCAAAGAGAAAGATCTTTTTGATAGTGGTGATACTGGTTTCTTTGTTGTAAAGTTAAAAAATATAAAAGTTGGTATGATGATATGTTTCGATTGGTTCTTTCCAGAATCAGCGAGAACACTCGCTTTGAAAGGTGCCCAGCTTATATTACACCCATCAAACCTTGTTATGCCATATTGTCAGGATGCTATGATAACAAGGTCAATTGAGAATAGAGTTTTTTCTATAACATCAAACAGAATAGGAAGAGAAGGTGGATATAATTTTACAGGTAAAAGTCAGATAGTTTCTTTTGATGGCAAAATAATCCATAGGGCGAAAAGTTTAACTGAAGAAGTTTTTATAACAGATATTGATTTAGAAAAAGCAAAGAATAAAAAGATAAATGAAATGAATGACCTTTTTAAAGATAGAAGAGGTGAATATTATGTCTGTTAAAAAGTTACCACATTTTGAAGGTTGTATCGCATGTGGACAAAAAAATCCTTTAGGTTTAAAAATCACATTTTTCTTTGATGAAGAGAAAAAAATGGTTTTTGCAGATGTAATTTTTGAGAAACATTTTATAGGTTACGATAACATAATACATGGGGGGATAATAACAACAGCCCTTGATGAGTCTATGGCATGGGCAAATATTGAAGTTACTCTCAGGATGGCTTTAACCAAAACTATCAAAGTTAATTTTTTAAAACCTGTAAAAGCTAACATTAAGTATAGAGTTGAAAGTTATGTAAAACAGGTAGATGAGAATAAAAGTTTAACTTATTCGTGTTTAAAAGATCAAGAAGGAGAGATATATGCTGAAAGTGAAGGAGAGTTTATACTTATGAGTGAACAGAGAAGTGAAAAGATGAAAAAAGGTTTAACATATTAGGAGGTCATATGGCGTTTGAAAGGGAGAAGGTGAAATCACTTATATTCACAACAAACACAGAAATAAGGGGCTATGTTCACATACCACCAGGAGGAAGGTTAACAGATTTTTTAAACAACATCGCAAAACCTTTTATACCTGTAACAGATGCAGAGATAAAAACTCACGATGGAAGAATTTTCAAAACTGAACTGATGCAGTTGAATAAAGACTTCATAATAATTATCATTCCAGAGGAGTCAATGGTGAAGTAAACTATTCATCATAATTTTTAAAATATTCATCCAAATCCATACTTTCGTCTTCCTCTACTTCAAATTCAGAATCATCTATTTCAGGATTTAAAACTATATTCTGCAATTCCATAACCATTATCTTTTTACCGTTCATGTTTAAAATAAGTTTATGAGGCATATAATAGTCTGATTGAATTTTTTTATAATTTTCATAAGTTAACAATAGTATATCGTTGTTTAAAATTTCCTGTTGTTGTATTAAGAAAAGAGTCTTGTTGTCTATAAAAATTTTTGAGTTTTTATCCTCCTGTTTAGAAAAAACAGAGGTTTGAATTTTGTTGACTTTCTGATTTCCTTCATAAACATAATCATCAAAATTCACTTTCCAGTATTTAATACCTTTATCTTGATAGTAATAGTTTTTATCAGAATCGTTTATTTTGACTTTACCTGTCACCATGTTGATCATATACATATCTTCACCATCATTTATTATTGTTACATCTAATTGTGGAACTTCTCTAAACTCTGCAGAATCAGGAATTATTTCAGTTTTAATCTTTTTCCCCTTAGAAACTATTGTTACAGTTGCAGGATATTGTTCTTCTTCATTGTAAAATGTGGCTTTGTATGTTGCTTTTATGCTTTTGATGTTCTCATATTTTGAAAATTTTTCTTTGAATTGCTTTATTAGTTCGGTATCGTTGTTTTGAGTAAAACAGAGTAGAAATATTGCCAAAACAAATATGGTAAGAACTTTTTTCATAAATTACCTCCTAAAAACATTTTTTCTAATCTTATATTTTTAAAATTATAAAGGATATAAAAATTTTTACAACAAAAAATGCACAACTTTTTCTTGATTTTTGATATTATCCACTTTTCATGTTTATAACTTATACATGATAATCTTCTAAAGATGAAAAATTTTTGTTTATTCGTTAAAAGATTTTTGCTTAAGGTGAAATTTAATCAAAGGTTTAAATAATATTTAGAAAAATATTTTAGATCCGCTAAACGATAATCTGAATTTTAAAAAACATCATTCTTATAGAAAATCTGGCGGATATATAACAATTTTCTTTTTAAACTTGATCTTTTAAATAGATTGTTTATCATTAAACTTTTTTGTTAAAGTGAGAATAAAGCATTTATGAGAAACGATGGTAAAATGATTTTTACTGATTTTTTGTTTTTAAAACGGTTACAATTAAAAAATTTTTAGAATAATATTTTGAATAATCCATAATCTATTTATTAGATCTATCATTTTCGTTAATTTTTAGTTGTTGAAATTCATACAATCTGTGTAAAGTTAATAACCAGGATATTGTCGATTCTGCACCCTGATTTAAATTAACACCTAACGAATGGATGCCATCTCTTGCACCACCTGTTATAAAATCATAAACTGGTTCTCCTATGTCGTTTTCTCCTAAAAACCACGCTATACACAGGTTTATTATATTTTCATAGTAAGGGTCAGCGGTATATCTGAAAGCTTCATAAGCTGCATCAACTATAGCAGCTATTTCAACAGGTTGTTGATCAAATTGTGATCTGCGTTCGCCCTTTTTTAGCCAGTTTTTGTTACCTATCAAAGAAAGCCTGTTGGTTTTTTTATCATACTGTTTTTCAATCAACCATTTAAATGTTCTTTCTCCAGAAGAAAATATTTTTTTATCGTCGTAAAAACCACCATAAGCTATAAGAGCCTGTGGTATTCTTGCATTTTCATATGTGATTATATCCTCAAGCCATAACCAGTTAGTTTGTGAATTATTTTCCAGTTGAACATGTAATCTGTTAACCAGTGTTGTACAAATATTTTTTACCTCAAGATCACCTTTATAAACCGATAAATAATATAATGAACCTATAACTGTAAAAGCCCAGCTCCTTGGTGAGGTAAAGTGGGAAACATTTAAAATTATTTTTTTAAACAATTCGAGTGAAAATTTATGGATTATCTGGTTTGGTGAATGTTTGATCAAATATCCTAAAGCCCATATAACCCTTCCGGCAGTATCCTCTGAGATTTTTGTGTCGACCCATTTTCTTTGATAGTTTAAAAAATTCGAAACACTTTCAGAGTCTTCATCGTATGAATGATGAATAAAGGAAAGAAATTTTATAATATAACTTATCATCTCCTTATTTTTTGTTAAATTATAATTTTTTATAGCAACTATCAAGGCCCTTGCATTGTCATCTGTTGTGTAACCAAACTTCCTGTCAGGAATATTGAGTTTTGCAAATTGTAGTATTCCAGTATCATCGGTTAACATTTTGAAATGGTTTAAATTTATTTCAGGTAAAATTGATTTTGTTTTTTTAATTTCTATTTTAACTGTTTCTCTGCTTTTAGATATTGCCTGCCAAAAAGTATTTTCATATTTTTTAACAACATTTTTCCATATAAAATTTCTTCCAAAATCGTATGCATTTCTTCTATATTTTGCAAAAAATTTTTCATTTTTTAATAGTTCAATAATTTTATTTGCTATGGATTTTTCATCTTTAAATGGAACTATGATTCCTCTATCGTTTGCTAATAACTCTTCTGCATACCAGTAAGGTGTAGATATAAGTACTTTACCACATGTTAAGGCATAGGTTAAAGTTCCAGATGCTATTTGTTCTTTTGAAAGGTATGGGGTCAAATAAAAATCGCTGGCTATCAGGAATTTTATTAATTCTTCTTTTTCAACAAAATAATTGTAAAATTCTACATTTTCTTCAATTCTTAATTTTTTTGTTAGGATCTCAAGTGAAATTCTGTAAGATTCACCATAAATTTTTTTTACTTCAGGATGTGTTTTACCGAGTATTATATAAAGTATGTTGGGAAATTTTTTAGCGATAATCGATGTTGCTTTTATACCATACTCAATACCTTTATTTGGATTTAATAAACCAAAAGACAATATTATTTTTTTCCCTTCAGCGTTAAAATCGGTTTTATAATATGAACTATCGAGAAAGGATATATCGGGGGCTCCGTGTTCAATATATATCAATTTTTCGTCAGATTCCTCAAAATTCTTTTTTAACAACTCTATAGCTTTTTTGGCAAGAACAACGACAAAAGTTGATTTTTTAAGCAGTTCTTTCAAAACGTATCTTTGTCCTGGAGTAGGGTGTTCAATAACCGTATGCAATGTGGTGACTATAGGTTTTCTGAGGTTACTGACAGTATCAAGAATAAGGTTGCCATCGTTTCCACCAAAAATACCGAACTCATGCTGGATATTTATTACATCAACATCTGTGTTGTTTAAATATTTAGCAGCGTTTATATATGATTCTTTTTGTTCTTTCTGGATTTCAAATTTAACCTCTTTTGGGTATATATATTTTTGATCATCCGAAATAGCAACTACAACCAAATCGTTATTTTTTTTAGTTGTTATATTTTTTTGTTTTTCCAAATTTTTAACAATATCGTTGGTAAATGTTGCTATTCCACATTCTTTGGGAACATAAGTTGAGATGAAAGCAATTTTCAAATTTTTTTTGGTCATGATTCTAATTTTTTAAAAGATAATCAAGCAACCTATCAAGTTTAGCAAAAGCTAGACAGATTGAAGAATCTCCGGCTCCATAATACATATAAATTTCCTGGGTTTGCTTATGATAAATTACACCGGTTGGGAATGTAACTGATGGAACATCACCTATTCTTTCATAAGTTTCTGAAGGACCGAAAACCCATTCATCTGATCTTTTGATCAATTTGGTGGGATCTTTTAAATCGAACAGAGCAAGTCCAACTCTGTACAAAGCACCGGATGCTGTGAATCTTACCCCATGGTATATAATGAGCCATCCTTCTTTTGTTTGAATGGGTGGTGGTCCAAGACCAACCCTGTGACAATCCCACCAGCCAGGTCTTGTTTCAAGCAAAATTTTGTGATCTCCCCAATGCTTGAGATCTGGTGAAAATGATATCCACATATGTGCTTCGCTTCTGATTATAGGTCTATGTATTAAAGCGAATCTACCGTTGAAAGTTCTCGGGAAAAGACATGCGTCCTTATCTTCAGGAGGAAGTAATGGACCCTTTCTTATGAATCTTTTAAAATTTTTTGTTAAAGCAAGAGAAACAAGAGGTCCACCTTTTGAGAAGGAAACATAGGCTATAGCATAAGTTTTCAAGGATTTAAGATATATGACCCTTGGATCTTCCACACCCCATTGTTCTTCCTGATATCTTGTAGATGGATATAAAATTGGTTTTTTTGAAATCTTCCAATTTGTTTTTCCATTATCACTGGAAGCAATTGAAATATGAGAGAAACCTCTTTTATCTTCAACTCTTAATAGTAAAAGATACTTATCATTAAATTTTATAGCTCCAGGATTGAAAACAGCATTAACATGGTATGGCCAATCAGAAGGTTTTAGAATCGGGTTGTTTGGATATCGTGTAAAAATTGTATTGTGATCATGCTTCAGAAATTTGAATTCCATAATGCCTCGCCTTTTTTAAATTATATAATAATGAAAAATTTTTTCAACCTTAAATTTTGTGAGGTTGTAATTTTATCTAAACCCATTATAATAACTTAATATTATGAAAAAAAAGGAAATTTTTTTGAAAATTACATAAAACTTTTTAAACTTATTTTTCATGAAAGATTTTTATTTTTTTTCGGTCTTTTACTTTTGATTCTTGTTTCCATTTCAAGGCTTGTTGATCCTCTCATACTTGCTCATATCATAGACAAAATAATACCATCAAAGAATTCTTTTGAACTTTTAAAATTCTCATCTTTTTTTGTTCTGGTTGTAATAGTATCAGGTATTTTAACATATTTACAGAATATAATTTTTGCAAAACTTGGATTGAATCTTATAACAAAACTTAAGATGGACCTTTTTTCACATATGCTTCAATTGCCTATTTCATATTTTGATCAAAGAAAGGTTGGAGAACTCCTTGCAAGGGTTGAAAGCGATGGTGAAAGAGTTAAGGAACTATTTTCAAATCAGACTGTGATGATTTTCGGAAATATAATTTTTTTTCTTGGAATGTTGATAATTTTATTATTAAAAAACTGGTTTGTAACTTTGATACTTCTTCTTCCTCTTTTTTTTATTCTCTTCATTTCACTTCTAATCATTAGATACCTTACAAAATATTACAAAAGGATCCGCGAAGTTTATGCTCAACTACTTGCCTCTTTGACAGAATATATACAGGGTATTATGGTCATACAGCTTTTTAACAGAACTGAAAAAATAAATAAAAAAGTCTTTAAAAAATCTGAGGAAAAGTTTAGAATCGAAGCCAAAACTTCCTTTATAGAATATTCTTTCTGGAGTATTCAAACTTTTTTTGTTGAAACACTTTTTATCATAATCGTTATTCTTCTAATCTCACCTAAAATATTCTCCGGTCTACTTACAGTTGGAACGCTTGTAATATTTATCCAGTACGGTTTAAGACTCTTTCAACCTGTGATGCAAATATCGGAGAATTTCAACATGTTTCAAAAAGGTTATGTTTCACTTCAAAGGATTCTTAACATAATGTCTCTTAAACGTGAAAATACTGGAGAAAATAAAAAGATTTTGAAAGATTTTAAAGAATCAATAATTTTTGAAGATGTTAAATTTTCATACAAATATGGAGAAGAGGTTTTGAAAGGAATAAACCTAAAGATCAGAAAAGGGGAGAAGGTTGCATTTGTTGGAAGATCAGGTAGTGGAAAGACTACCACGGCTAATCTTCTACTCGGTTTTTATACAGGTTATGATGGCAAAATACTTATCGATGGTGTTGAACTTAAAGAGTATGATTTAAAATCCGTTAGAAAAATTTTTGCATACATTCCACAGGACATGATTATCTTTCCCGGTGATATACTGGAAAATGTAAGACTCTACGATGAAACGATAGAGGAAGAAAAAGTGAGGGAGGCTTTGAAAAATGTTGCCGGGGAAAAATTACTTGACTCAGAATATGATATTTACAGGGAAATAAAAGAGAATGGGCAAAATATTTCATCTGGTGAAAAACAGTTGATAAACCTTGCAAGAATTCTTGTATTTTCAAACACGCAGATAATACTTATGGATGAAGCCACATCTTCTATTGATGAGAAGACTGAAAAATTTCTTATTTTAAAACTCGATGAACTTTTAAAAGGTAAAACTTCAATAATAATCGCACACAGATTATCAACAGTGATGAATTCTGATAAGATCTATTTGTTCAAAGATGGTAAGATAGTCGCTTCTGGTAAACATGAAGAACTGGTTAAAAAATCAAAAGATTATACAGATCTTGTAAATTTAAATTTTTTAGAGGAGTGAGATGGAAAACATAAAGTGGATCGGGAGAGTCTGGAAAGAAGAAAAAAATTTTTGTTTTTATTATTTTTTGTGACCATTCTATCAACAGGTGTTACTGTCGTTTATCCTTTTATTTTTAAAATTCTTTTCGACTATTTAAACAGAGTTTTAAACTCATCAACAGAATTGCAAAATCCTATGTTTGAGGTTAACAGGATCGTTTTGTTTTTGCTTGGGGTTGGATTGGTAAGGATATTTGCAAGTATGTATCCTTCTTTAAGGGCTTTCATGAATTATAAGTTTGAAAATAAACTGAGAATGAAATATTTTTCATATGTTTTAAAAAAGGATTACAGATTTTTTAACAGGTTCGGAACAGGAGATCTTGTAACAAGGTTAACCGACGATCTTTCAGATTTTCCAAAGATCTGCTGGTTTTTATGTTCGGGAATCTTTCGAGCACTCGATTCATCTTCAAAAATATTCTTCTGTCTTTTTGTGATGTTTTTCTTGAACTGGAAACTTGCGCTGTTATCAATTCTACCGATACCTTTGATGGTTTTAATCTTTTATATGTTAAGCAATAAACTCTATCTTTCGTTCAAAATGAATCAGGAAGCGATAAGTGAGATAAACAATCAACTTGAAATGAGTTTTTCTGGAATAAGGATGATAAAGGCATATGTTAAGGAAAACAGGTACATGAGATTTTTTAAAGATGCACTCAATATAAGAAAAAATACTGAGTTGAACCTTGTTAAACTAAACTCGCTTATAAATCTGATATATGAGTATATTGACAGGATAGCACAGATAGTTGTTATTACGTATGGTGGGTTACTTGTTTTGCAGGGGCAGATAAGTGTAGGAACTTTTTACGCTTTCTATACATATCTTTCAATTTTGATATACCCTGTTCTTGATTTACCACAGCTCTTTGTTTCCGGGAAACAGGCATTTGTGAACATTGACAGGCTTGAGGAGTTAAAAAATTTTCCCGAAAAAAGTTATACATGTAATAACAGTATTTGTATTGATAAGATAAGAACACTCGAGTTGAAGGATATTTCCTTTTCTTATGATGATAAAAATTTTATACTTGAAAATATTTCATTGAAAATTTTTAGTGGAGAGAAGGTGATGATTTTAGGTGAAGTCGGAACAGGCAAATCAACCCTCCTTTCTCTTATAGCAGGTTTTTTAATACCACAGAAGGGAGAGATTCTGGTTAATAACATTCCTCTTGAAAAAATAAATCTGAACGATTATAGAGAAAAGATAGGATTCGTATCACAAAATCCACTACTATTTTCAGGTAGTTTGAGGGAGAACATACTTTTTGGTGTTGATGAAGTTGATGAAGAATTCTACAAAAAAGTTTTAAAGATGGTCAACATGGAAAATGAGATAAATGGTTTCACAATGAAGGATGAGATCTTGATAGGGCAGAAGGGCACATCACTCAGTGGTGGACAAAAACAGAGAATAGCAATAGCCAGAACTCTGATGAAAAAACCTGATATTTTAATGCTTGATGATATTACTTCTTTTCTTGATAATGAGAATGAAAAACTTTTATGGGAATCTTTAAATGAATTTTTGAAGGATAAGATAACGATAACAGTTTCACATCGTCTTACAACCATTAAATATGTTGACAAGGTGATCTTTTTGAAAGGAAAAAAGACAGATGGGGCTTTCAAGCATGAAGAGTTATATCAAAAGAATTACGATTATAAAATGTTTATAGACAAAGAGAATGTGAGGTGAATATGTCAGGAATAATTTTTTTTAAAACAAAGAATTTAAACAGAATAAAAAATTTTTATATTAAGAATTTGGGGATGAAGCTTTATCTTGATCAAAAAAAATGTATTATTTTGAAACATGGGAATCTTCTTTTAGGTTTTTGTCAGAGTGATAGGATAGATTCGAATGGAACCATAACATTTTTTTATAAAACAAAAAAAGAGGTTGAAAAACTGTATAAAAAATTAAAAAAATTTGTGAGTGTAGATTTGAAGGTAAATGAGTATTTTAAAATATACCATTTTTATATAAAGGATCCTGAAGGAAGGGATGTTGAGATACAAAAATTTTTTTGATTTTTTAACAATTTTATATAAAGACCATTTTATTTGCTCTAAATTAACCTACTTGACAACAGTAAAAGTTTTACTATAATAATTTTCACAACTTTGGCACTCCTCGGTAGCTCAGTCGGTAGAGCGAGTGGCTGTTAACCACCAGGTCGGGGGTTCGAGTCCCTCCCGGGGAGCCAAAAATCAAATACAAAATTGAATTTTAGGGTATTCAAATTGTGGGAAGGATGAAAGAAAAATCATTTTATAAACCAAAAAATAATAAAAAACTCATTTTAAAGGAAGGGAATACCTCTCTTAAAACAGAAAAAATCTCTATTAATAATATTTATAACATGGATTGTGTTGAGGGAATGAAACATCTACCTGATAAGAGTATTGATCTTGTAATTACAGATCCACCTTTTGCCATAGAATTCAAAGCAAAGCGCAATAATTATAATCGAACACAGTCTCGTGTCTTGGAAGGATATCAAGAAATTCCAAAAGACAGATATTATGAATTTACTTTGCAATGGATGAAAGAAGTTTACAGGGTTCTTAAAGACTCTGGCAGTATGTATGTTTTTTCTGGTTGGAATAATCTAAAAGATATTTTAATAGCAATTGATGAATTGGGTTTTATCACAGTAAACCATATTATCTGGAAATATCAGTTTGGTGTAGTAACAAAAAGAAAATTTGTCACCTCGCATTATCATTGTCTTTATGTCTGCAAAAATGATGAAAAGAGGAAATTTTTTCCTTATTCACGTTTTAACAAAGATGACAAAAAAGATAGTGGAAGAAGTTTACATTACGAAGATAAAGAGGATGTATGGTATATAAAAAGAGAATATTGGAATGGTGATCAGAAAACACCCACAAAATTACCAGCAGAATTGATAAAAAAGATATTACAATATTCAAGTGAAGAGGGAGATATAGTTATGGATCCTTTTTTAGGTTCTGGACAAGTTGTTGTAGTGAGTAAAATGCTTAATCGTCAATATATTGGATTTGAGGTTGTAAAAGAATATTATGAATTTTCCCAAAAAAGATTAGATGAAAATATATATAGAATTAAAGAGATAAACGGAGACTCTAAAAACCAAACATTATTGACACTATTCGATATGGAGAAGAGAAAATGACTTTTTCAATATCTGCTAAACAAATTGGGGAGAAATTAAGAATAATTCCAACGATTTGGGATGGAAGGGAATCAATTTTGGAGATGAAAGATGCCGATTATCCACATTGGAAACAGATGGAATGGATTGGATTTTATTTTCAATTTCTCTGTGAAAAGCATTTGTCAGGTTTTATGGAAATACCAGGTCCTAAGTATGGAAATACCCAATTTGACGGTTTCAAAGATATACCGTGGGATTTCAAAGCACATGCCATGAATACAAGCAGTCACCAAATAATTGTTAATGATAGTGAAGCGACTGCAAATGGGATTAAGGATTATGGTATGGTTGGTTTAATACTTGCTCTTGGAAAAGTTTTATACAACGACGAAGACAGAACATTTCAGAGATGGCATGAAGAATTGAAAGGTGGTTTGTCAAAATACTCCGATGAGAGAAAAAAAAGGGGCGCATGGTCAAGATTGAGAAAGGTATCTTTTTATTTACAGCAAATTTCTTTTATTAAAATCACAGATGATACTTTAGTTAAATGTGGTTCGTTTCAAAGAGATTTCCGAAATGCTAACGGTTCTCCAAGAAGAGAAAAGATTCTATTGGATCTTGAAAAAATTGACGAAGAATTGGTTTATGTTATTGAATTCTAAACTAAAGTGTATAACACAGCATAAAAAGATTAGTACATTATTGCAAATATTCAAATTTTTGATTCGCAATAACTTCTTTTATGGTGGGTACGTTAGGCAATTTGCTGTTTTAAGGTAAAATGAAGTTGTTTGATTATTATTTTATAGAAGTAAAAAAAACAAAAAAGGAGGAAAAGTGACTTCAAAAAGAATAGAGTTGATTAGTTACGGTTTTGTAGAGGTAGGTAAATGGGAATTGGATAATGGAGTAAAAAGTGGAATAACCTTTAAAGAAACATATAAATCTGATTTTTTTAAAAAAAGAGTGGTTTACGCTTTTGTGGTTTGCAATGAAGTGAAGTATATAGGAGTGTGTGATAATAAAGAAACAACTTTGGAAGATAGAATGAAACGATATAAATATTTAAGTGGAGCAGGAACCAATGCTCGCGTTGTTAAAGAGATAAAAGGATGCTTGAACAGCAAGCCTGTCCCCAAGTCTGTCAAGATATTTGCGTTAGAACCTCAAGTACGTAAATATAAAGGCTTAAATGTTGACTTAGTAAAAGGACTAGAGTATCCATTAATAGAAAGGTTAAAACCAGACTGGAATAAACAGCAGAAATAAAAAAAGAATAATAAGGAGTATGCACATTGCCTAACAGTGGATAAAAGGCTTCGCTCTAATTGCTTTCGGCAACTTCTTTTATCAGTAATGTGTTAATTAAATTTTGTAACATGGAGGAAATAAAATGAGAATTTATATTACTCACTGTTCAGCCAAAAAGGACCAGTCATTAAAAGTTAGTGGTAATAAAGTAACTCCAGATAAGTTATACACTGCAAAGCCAACTCAACATTTTATGAACGAATGTAAGAAGAAAAATGTCAACTGGGCTATTTTTTCAGATTTATATGGCGTTTGGTTCCCCAAGAGAAAACACGAGTGGTATGATAAACATCCTAACAAAGTTACAGAGCAGGAATTCAGAAACCTTTTAAATGATTTTGATCAAAAACTCCAAGGCTATGATGAAATATGGTTTTATTGTAACCCTGCGCGTTTTCATAAATTGTATAAGAGGTTATTAAAGGAAACAAAACTAAAAAAAAGAATAAAATTATTTACTCATTACAAAGAGATTATATAAAAAAGGAGGTAAAAGTGTCAAAAATGTGTAAATGGTTACATGAACAATTAGAACAACTGCCGATAATTAAGTATCCTTTCAAGTTAGAAAAATTGCCCGAAAATGGAATATATTTCTTTTATGAAAAAGACGAAATTTGGGGCCATGGGAAAAATAAACTAAGAATAGTTAGAATTGGCACTCATAAAAAACAGGGAAATTTCAGAAACCGTATTAAGGAACACTACCTTTTGGGTGAATCAAAAACGAACTTTGACAAAAATATGCCTAAACCTTCTGATAGGAGCATTTTCAGAAAAAATATTGGAAGAGCATTAATAAACAAACAAAAAAAATATAAAGAGTATTTGCCAATTTGGGAGAAAGATTTTACAAAAAGTAAAAATAGAAAATCTTTTGGAAATAAACGAAATATAGCTAAGGAAAAAATAATAGAATCAGCAATTACAAAGACACTTAGAGATAGATTTTATTTTAGATTCATCAAAATTGACACTCAATCTGAAAGAAAAACACTTGAGAGATTGCTTATTGGAACAGTGGCAAGTTGCGATTCGTGCAATAAGTCTGATAGGTGGTTGGGGAATTACTCTCCTAAAATGCAAATAAAGAATAGTGGGTTATGGTTAGTGCAGCATCTAAAAGCAAACGGAATAGACGAAAACCATAAAAAAACTATTTTAGAGGCAATCAAGAGCACTAAAAAATGGATAAAAAAAACTTATAAAGAACCATAAAAAGATTCTTGCTTTAAATCGCTCACTCAAATTTTTGCTTTGCAAAGACTTCTTTTAAGTGTAATTTAGGTTAATTTTTCTTGACATTTAATTGAAGAGAAATACAATAAATCAATGTATATGAGAATTAGCATTTTTAAAGATAAAGAGATTGATTCAATTGTTTATTTCCAATATAATCATCTATTTTCACAAAAGATAAAAACAATCAAGGGACATTTATCGTACCCTATAAAATGGTTAAAGGGTAGAAAAGATAGATATAAGTTATTAACAGAAGCAACCCTAAAATCTTTGAGAGAATAAAGATGAACAAAATGTTAATTTTCTGCTTCGGCCAAGAAAATGCACATTACAAAAAAAGAACACAAAGGATATTTGAAAAGGAATGTAAACGAGCAGGGATAAAAAAAGATGGAACCAATCATAGTTTGCGACATTCATTCGCAACGCATCTTTTAGAGAACGGAATAGAACTAAAAAATATTTATAAACTACTTGGTTTTAAAAGTTTAAAGACAATTAAAATTTATACTCATAAAAAGTCTTATTGATGCATTTTAACAGAAAGGAAAAGATGACGATAAAAAGAAAGAATAATAGTTTTCAAAAAGGCAGTAGATGTAGAGAGTTCAGATACACTTTTCTAAATGTAGAATATCCAGAGAGTTCGAATATGATAAAATTCAAAGTAGTTTAAAAGTATGAATAAGTATTTAAGTGAAAAATTGCGAATCATTTCATTTATATCAATGATAATGATAGTATTTCTCCATTCTTATAATTTAACTATAAAATTCTCATCTGGAAATATTAGGTTTAATAGTGGGTATAATATTTTTATTCAAAACTTTTTTAGTCAAGGGATCACAAGGGTTGCAGTCCCAATATTTTTCTGCATTTCAGGTTATTTGTTTTTTTTAAATATGAAAGGGACAATAAATGAATTTGTAGTGAAATATAGAAGAAGGGCAAAATCGTTGTTATTACCATATTTGTTATGGTCTGCATGGGGACTAGTTTTCTACTTTGTTTTACAGATTTTACCTCAATCAAAAAACTTTTTTACGAGCGATCTAATTGTGAATTACTCGTTTGAAAAAATTTTAGAGAGAATTTTTGTTGATCCGATTCCATATCAACTTTGGTTTATTCGAGATCTTTTGGTCCTGGTTATTTTATCACCAGTAATCTATTGGTTAACAAAATATTTTAGGGCTCTTCCGATTATACTACTTTTTATTATCTGGCTTGAAATTTTTAAATTTAGTTTCGTAATTGTAACAAATGAATCAGTTTTCTTTTTTTGTTTGGGAGCTTACTTTGCAATAAATAAAAGAGATTACTTGTTGAAAAGATTAGAACAAAAATATTATTTGATATTTTCAATTTTTTGGGTTTTTTTAGTTTTGTTAAAGACTGGATTAATGTATGAAAATTCTAACCAGAAAATATTACTGTTGTTACTACATAAAATAAGTATTATTATGGGATCAATAGGTCTATGGAATATTTATGACATTTTGATGACAAAAAAGACTAGTCCAAATAAAAAAATTCTTAATCTTTCATCTTTCTCATTTTTTCTATACGCCTTTCACGAACCATTGTTAACGATTATAAGGAAAGGACTATTTTATTTCATGGGAGCAGGTGAGATTATATCTATAACAATTTACTTTCTCGCCCCAACAGTTACAATAATTATTAGCATCTTATTAGGTAGTTTTATCAAAAAAAAATCGCCGAAGTTTTATAACTTAATAACTGGAGGAAGGTAAAAATTAAGGTAAAAGTGTTAATTATAAATAGTGGTTTCATTTCTAAATCAAAGGTTTTCGCTTTTATTTAATTTATTCTATTTTTCAAAAACTTTTTCAAAAACAATCGAATGGTGGCTTTTTATCCATCCAGAATGGGGAAAAGAATTTTTCCTTATCTTCATTCTTAAAAATGCTTTTCTTTTAATTAAAAATATTTTTGCAAAAAATATATCAAACCAAATACATTGAAAAAGGTGATTTTTGAAAGGGGAAGAGTTATTCTTGATTTTTCCTTTTATAGGTTTAAAATAAAGTCGAAATGAAAAAAATCGAATATTTAAAAGAACAAGCAAGAAAACTAAAAAGTGAAGTTACAACAATTTATTATGCGTACAAAAATCCGAAAACAAAACTTTTACCAAAGATAATAATTTTTATTACCTTAGGTTATGCTCTAAGTCCTGTTGATCTGATTCCGGATTTTATTCCTGTTTTAGGTTATTTGGATGACATTTTAATAATTCCAGCTTTGATAACTCTTTCGATAAAACTTATTCCAAAAGATATTATTGATGAATCAAAAGAAAAAGCGCTCAAAGAACCTGTAAGATTAAAAGATAACTGGCTTTTTGGATTGATATTTGTTTCAGTGTGGATTTTGTTGTTAACTTTTATTGTTATTAAAATTTTAAAACTTGTTGGTAAATAGTTCAAAAAGAAGTTTTAATATTTTGTTTATTCCAATTTCCAAAAAAAGAAAAAATTTTTATAAAGTTTTTTTTAACTTATAACTAACTTTTTAGTTTAATAAAACTTCTTTTGTAAACCATTATTAAGATTTTTGATGGTGAGTTTTATTTCTATTGACTAAAAATGAATTAAGGGATACAATATTATAAATGAAAAAAAGTAATACAAAAAATATTTTAACATTTCAGTTTAATTTGAAATTTTGGTAAAAGTTTTTGATAAGGATATAAGAAAAGTTCTATAAATGAAAATTTTATTCGGTTGGGAATTGCCTAAGTTTAATTTAAATCCTAAAATAAAATCAAAAAATTTGAGTTCAACTCTCTTTTCCTGTTTTACCAATATTTTAAAAATTAAAAAAATTGTTGAAAAGTTAAACATTTATTTTTTGTTTTACTGTGAAGAAAGGATAATTTAAATGAATTTTATCATCATCTGTAAAAAATATTCTGTTATTACAAAATTATCAAAAAATTTTAAAAGACTATTTTTTTAGATGGCGAAAAGAATAAAAGGAGAATTTATGAATTTGAAAGGTATACCTCAATTAAAAATAGGTAACCTCATTGCGAAGATACCTATAATTCAAGGTGGGATGGGAGTTGGGATCTCTTTATCAAGGTTGGCTTCAGCAGTTGCTAATGAGGGTGGTATAGGTGTTATTGCCGCAGCAGGAATAGGAATGCTCGAACCAGATTTTGTTATGAATTTCAAAGAAGCTAACAGGAGAGCTTTAAGGAAAGAGATAAGAAAGGCGAGAGAGAATACCGATGGGATAATCGGAGTTAACATAATGATGGCTCTTTCAGATTTTAATGAGCTTTTGCTTATATCTCTTGAAGAGAAGGTTGATCTTGTTTTTCTTGGTGCAGGACTACCACTTTTGAACCCAAACATAATATCACCTGAAATTTTAAAAAATTCGGAAACAAAATTTGTGGTTATAGTTTCATCAGCAAAAGCTGCAAAGATAATTTTCAGATACTGGGAAAGGAATTATAACTTAATCCCTGACGCTGTAGTTGTTGAAGGTCCTATGGCTGGTGGACATCTTGGCTTCAAAAAAGAGAATTTGTTCGATCCAGATTTCAAACTCGAAAAGTTGGTTGTTGAAGTTATAGATGAGATAAAGGATTTTGAACAAAGATTTGGTAAAAAAGTCCCTGTTATAGCTGCAGGTGGTATATATACAGGATACGATATTTACAAATTCATCAAACTTGGAGCTTCAGGTGTGCAGATGGCAACAAGATTCGTTGCTACATACGAATGCGACGCATCGGATGAATTCAAAAAAACTTATATTGATTGTAAAAAAGAGGATATAGTCATAATAGATAGTCCAGTAGGTTTACCGGGAAGAGCTATAAGAAACAAATTCATTGAGGATGTTTTCTCTGGAATAAAAAAGCCATTCAAATGCCCTTGGAAATGTTTATCAACTTGTGATTTTAATAAAGTCCCATACTGTATTGCATTAGCTTTGACAAACGCTAAAAAGGGAATGTTAGAAAATGGTTTTGCTTTCTGTGGAGCTAACGCGTATCTTGTTGATAAAATAATGTCGGTGAAAGAACTTATTAATACACTTTTAAAAGAGTATCAGGAAGCTGCATCAGTTTCAGTTGAAAGTGGCTGTTGAAATTTTTTGTATTAGTTTTGTAAGTTCAATGTTGAATTTGAACAACTTTTTTAAAAAGGTGTTTTTATGGAAAGTAAACCAAAAATTCTTGTAAGCAAATGTCTTGGGTTTGATGCTTGTAGATGGAATGGAGTTGTTATTGAAGAAAAGTTTATAAAAAAGTTGTCTGATTTTGTAGAATTTATTACAGTTTGCCCTGAAGTTGAAATTGGTCTCGGTGTTCCAAGAAACCCAATAAGGATAGTAAGAAAAGATGGGAAAAATTTTTTGATTCAGCATAAAACTGAAAAGGATATAACTTCTGTGATGGAAAATTTTTCTAAAAAATTTTTGAAAAATATTGAAAGGGGAAATGTAGATGGAGTTATTTTAAAGGATAGATCCCCTTCATGTGGTATAAAAGATGTAAAGATTTTCAGTGATAAAAATATTGTGATACAGAAAGGTTCCGGCTTTTTTGCTAAAGATGTTGTTAACACTTTTACAAATATCCCAATTGAATCGGAAGGAAGATTGAACAACATCTATCTTAAAGAAAACTTTTTAACAAAGATTTTTATAATATCAAGATTTAGAAATCTGGAAAAAGAGATGAAAGAACTTGTGAAATTCCATTCACAGAACAAGTATCTTTTTTTATCATATAACCAAAAGATGTTGAGAGAACTTGGCACTATAGTAGCAAATCGAAAAAAAGAAGATGTTGAAAAAGTTTTCAAAAGTTATGGTGAAACACTTTTATCAGGGCTTAAAAACAATTATAGAAAGAATTCATACTATAACACTCTTTTACATATTTTTGGTTACTTTAAAGATTCTTTAAAAAAGGAAGAAAAAAATTTTATTCTAAAAAATATTGAAGATTTTAAAGATGATAAAGTCGGACTTTTGACAACATTGATACTTTTGAAATCTTATGTAATAAGGTTTGACATAGATTACCTTAAAGAACAGACAATCTTTAAACCATTTCCTGAAGAGTTAATTTAGCAAGGGAGGAATATGTGGTTTGCTATACTTCCTTCATCACAACTTAAAAATAAACCTGTTGGTTTGAAAAGGCTTGGTAAAGATATAGTTCTTTGGAAAGATGCTCAAAACAGAGTTAACTGTATTGAAGATATATGTGTCCATAGAAAAGCTAAACTTTCAAAAGGAAAGGTTGTTAATGGAAATTTACAATGCCCTTTTCATGGTTTCGAATACTCCGGTGATGGGAAAGTAAACGTTATTCCAGCTTATGGCAGAAACTATAAAGTTGAAGATAGATTTAGAGTTGAAAATTATTATGTTTTTGAGAAATTTGATTTCATATGGATATGGCTTGGAGAGGAAAAACCTGAAAGTGACCCGAAATTTTTTGACGATATTAACGAAAGTTTTTCATACTCCGATTATGGTGAATTATGGAGAGTCCCTTTCACAAGGTCTGTTGAAAATCAACTTGATGTTATGCATCTTCCATTCGTTCATCACAATACTATTGGAAAAGGTGGTAAAACCGTTGTTAATGGTCCTGTTGTGAAGTGGATAGATTCAGATAAATTCTTTTTTTATGTTTTCAACGAAAAAGATAAAGGATTTATAGCTAAAAAACCTGAAGAGTTAAAAATAGAAGATAGTTCTATTTATCTTGAGTTCATCTTTCCAAATGTTTGGCAGAACCATATTTCAGAAAATGTAAGGGTTGTCGCTTTTTTCTCCCCGGTTGATAAAGAAAGTAGCGTAGTTTACATCAGATTCTATATAAAATTGAGTAAGATAAAATTTCTTGATAGATTGGTTGCAAAAGGTGGAATGGCTTTTAACAAATTAATACTTCATCAGGATAAAAGAGTTGTTGAAACAGAAAAGCATAATATTTTTGATGATCTTTTAGTTCAAGGTGATTTACCTATAATGGAATTCAGAAAAAGGATCGTTAAAAATAAAGAGCTTTTCAAAGATTTTTTACCTTAACAGATTTTAAATCATTTTTTGTATTATTCTTTTGTGAACATAATATTTAAAAATTTTCAGTGTTATATATTTTTTTGTTGTAAAATTGTAAAAAAAAGATAAAATAAAAATATGGATATAAAGTTTTTTGATCAGTTGAATATCGGGATAACCGTTTGTGATAGGGAAGGGAAGATAATATACATGAATGAAAAATCGAAAAATATTTTTAAAGATTATGGAGATGTTATTGGTAAATCACTTTTGGATTGCCATCCAGAACCAGCAAAAAGTAAATTGAAAAATCTTATGGAGAAAGAGGAAAAGAATGTTTACACGATAGAAAAGAATGGTATAAAAAAATTGATTTTCCAATCTCCATTTTATATTGATGGTAAATATTCTGGTTTTTATGAACTATCTTTAGAGATACCTTTCCATATCAAGCATTTTAATAGAAATAAGGAGTGAATATGAAGAGAAAATTTAACAATCTCTTTCTTTTAGGGATTATAGGTGTTTTGATCGTTGGTTCTTTTTTTATCGCAGATATTTTGGGGACTTTTTTGGGGAATAAGCATATATATTGGACTGCAACGAATATGATGCTTAAATTCGATAAGAGTTCAAACGATTTTGAGATTTATGTTAAAGGTGATCTCATGCAAAAAGCTCTTGATAGAAAAAAGTTACTATACTATGAAGATAATGGAACATACTCTACTCTCTCCGCTAACGATTTTGAATACAGGTTGAACAACTATTATAAAGTTAAATCTTCAAACCTTACGAAACTTCTTTTTACTTCATTCTTTTTTGGTTTCTTTTTATCTTTCCTTTTTACTGGTTTTTTCAAATATGTTCCAGAAGTCCAAGAAAAGTTGGTTGAAAAAAATGGAGATAAAAAGTAAAAGAAAACTCTTTGATGATTTTGAATAGATTGAAAGATTATTTTTCTGATTTTGAAACAACAAATTTTTTTCTTTTCTTTTTACTTTCAAAATACAGGTTCAAACATTTTTCCAAAAAGGATATAGAGAATTATCAAAAGGTTAAAAGGCAGTTTATTGTTGATTACGCTTTTAGGAATTCTAAATTTTTTAGAAAACTTTATGAAAATTACGATTTGAAAGATTTTGATAAACTTCCGATAATAAACAAAAAGATAATGATGGATAATCTTTCAGATTACAACACCTTGGGATTAAAAAAAGAAGAGATAATAAATTTTTGTTGTGAGGTTGAGAAGAGTAGGGATTTTTCGAGAAGGTTAAAAGGACTCAACATTGGGATGTCTTCAGGAACGAGTGGGAACAAGGGAGTCGAGATTGTCACAAGAAGGGAAGAGATGTATATGAGGGCTGCATTCCTTTCAAGGTTTGATTTCCCTGAAGGTGAAAAGATGAATGTAGCTTTCATTTTGAGAGTAAGTGCACCGGCATTCAATCTTAACATTTTGGGAAACAGACTCACTTATATCAGTCAACTCGACAGTATAGAAAACATTATGAAAAAACTTGAAGATTTAAATCCTAATATAATTTCAGGTCCACCATCTATTTTAAAACTTATTGCAAAAAATATTATAAAAGGTAAATATAAAGTAAAACCAAAAAGAATAATCTCCTACGCTGAAATTTTGTATCCAGATGTAAGAGATTTTTTAAAGAATGTTTTTAATTGTCCAATACATGAAATTTATAAAGCAACTGAGGGACCAATAGGTATAACTTGTGAAAAGGAAAAACTACATATAAATGAGGATCTCGTTTATGTTGAAACTTTAAACAGGGATCTGAGTGTTGCTGAACCTGGAAAGGAGTGTGAAAAACTTGTAATAACTGATCTCCATAAATGGGGACAACCTATAATAAGATACAATCTAAACGATGTTATAACTATAAGTCCTAAGAAGTGTTCCTGTGGATCAAATTTCAGAGTTATAGAAAAAATAGTAGGAAGAAACGACCATCTGTTCTATGGTAAAAGGAAGGATGGGAAAGGCTTAAATTTCATATCTCCAGATTACATTTCAAGAGCTATAATCTCAAGTTCTGAAAAGATTGAGGAGTATCAGGTTTTTGAAAAATCACCAGAAGAGATCCTTGTGATGATAGAGTTGAAAAAAGATGAAAAAGAGAGTTTTTTTGAAAAAGATATTCTTACTAAAAATCTGAAAGAGATTTTCAAAAAATACGATTGTGAAGAACCTGATGTTAAAATCTCTTTCGAAGATATAACAAACAAAAAAGATTTTAACAAATTTATAAGGATGAGAAGAGAGTTCGAAGTAAAGGAGGAAATGTGAAAGATAGAATAGTTACATTCGACATTATAAGAGGTATAGCCATGATATTTATTATTTTCTTCCATTCTTCAATTTACAACTATGACAAAATACATCTTATTGACTTTTCAAATCCCCCACTTTTTATAGTTTTGATAAGTTTTATGGCTCTCTGGGGTGGTATTTTTATAATCTATTCTTCAATTTTAAACACTTTCGTTTTTTTAAAAAGGGATGAAAAAAATGAAAATAGTAATTTTTTAAAACTTTCTTTTTTTACTTTTTTATTTTATATTCTGATTCACTTTTCTTTAAACCTGATTTTTGGAAGATGGAATGTAGATTTTGTTAATAACACTCCTTCACTAACATTTGTAGGGGCCATTTTGAGAGATAGAATCTCCCAATTTCATCCATACGAAAAACTTTTCGATGGTTCATCAATATCAACAATAGCTTTTAACATACTTTTTATTACTTTTTTGCAATCATTTTTCAAAAAAATGAAATTAAAAAGAAATCTTATTTACACTTTTTTATTTTTAACCTCTTTTTTAACTATTTTTCTTTCTTTTACAAGAGTCAGTCTTTATAGTTATTTTTCCATTTTAAAAGAACAAAACAATTTTTTACCATCTTTACTTTTAACATTTTTCCTCTCTAACCCTTACCCTTTAATAACATATTTTTCTTATGGGCTTTTTGGAATGTTGATAGGTTATCTTATATTCGATGGTAGGAAGGATCTTTTGAAAAAGTTAATTTTGCCATCATCCATCCTTCTTATTCTATATGGAATTTTTGGCTTGACAAAATTTCCCAAAACGATTTCGAAACCTGATTATTTCTGGTATTTTAAAACGAATTTTGAGCTTGGTATTTTTATTTTGAGTATCGTTTCGCTTTATCTTATTCTTGAAAAGAGAAAAAATAGTTTAAAAAGATTCTCTTTCGTGTATAATTTTAGCAGGGTGAGTCTTACAATATACTTTTTGGAGGTTTTGCTTTCTGAGTTGTTTAGAAAATTTTATCTAAAAGTAAATGAAGGATGGAATATGGATATGAACTCAACTTTCCTGTTTGGATTTTTTAATGTAATTATTTGGGTCATTATAGTTAATGTTTGGAGTAAATTTAATTTCAAATATAGTTTTGAATACTTTTGGGTAAAAATATTTAAAATTTTAGGGAAGGATTCTTCAAAACTTAACATTTGAAAGGAGATTTTTATGAAAAGAATATTTTACATTTTTATTTTTATTTTTTTGCTTTTCTCATGCGCTAAAGCTGATATGGGTAAAAAAGTTGAAGATAAAAGCAGTGATATAAAAGTTGATAATTTCTATAATGTTTTTGGGTTTGAGCTTTTGAACAGATTATACGATAAAGATGAAAATGTTGTGATTTCTCCATTCAGTATCTCAACCGCACTTGCGATAACTTATGAAGGGGCTGGTGGAGAAACTGAAAAAGAGATAAAAAAGGTTTTTCATTTTCCAGATAAGGAGAGTTTGAGAAAAATCTATTCTAACCAGCTTAAAAAATTTGATAAGGAAAGCAAAGAGATAACTATAAAGATTTCAAATGGACTCTGGATGGAAAAGTCATATAAATTCAGAGAGGATTATCCTGAAAGGATAAAAGAGAGTTATAATTCCTTCGCACAAAAACTTGATTTTATAAATGAAACTGAAGAATCAAGGTTAAAAATAAACAAATTTATTGAGGATTTCACAAAAGAAAAGATAAAAGATTTTATTCCAAAAGGGATGATAGATGAATCTACCGCACTTGTGATTACAAACGCTATATACTTTAACTCTTTATGGGAAAAACAGTTTGAAAAGAAATATACTTTTGAAGAAGATTTTTTTGTTGATAAGAATAAAAAAGTTAAATGTAAGATGATGTCAACTGAACTTGAGAAACCTTTAAAATATTTTGAAAATGAGAAATTTTTTATAGTTGAATTTCCTTATGCTGATTCAAATTTTTCAGCATTCTTTATTGTTCCCAAAGAAGAGATCAAAACTCTTTTTCCGCTTAAATATAGTGAAATTGAAAATAGTATAGATTCGATGAGTTTTGAAAAATTTGATAGGATCTCTTTCCCAAAATTCAAACTTGAAAAAAAGTATTTACTAAACGATATCTTGATAAAGATGGGAATGAAAGAATCTTTCACTCCAGATGCTGATTTCTCATTTATAACAGATTTTTCAGACCTTTATATAAGTAATGTTATACACCAATCCTTTTTAAAAGTTGATGAGGAAGGGAGTGAGGCCGCAGCGGCAACAGGTGTGATAATAGTTAAAGAAACTGCTGTTATGCCTAAAAGAATTTTAAAAATTGATAAACCATTCCTCTTTATAATTATGGAGAAGCAGACGGGTAATATGCTTTTCATAGCAAAAGTAGAGAATCCACAATATGAAGAGTAATATTTATCTGACAGTGTAATTTTTAAATTATCGTTTTTTATTTTAAAATTTTGTAACACAACTAATAGTTTAACTTAAATTTGGCATAATTTTTGTTTATAATTTCTAAAAGGAGTTTTTATGGATGAAGTAAAAAAAGATATCGATGAACTCATCCAGAAAGTTGAAGAGGAAGAGGATAAAAAGAGTAAAGAGGTAAAAAAGGAAAGAAACAGTTTAAAACAGATTTCACTTGTAGTTACTTTTTTTGTTTTCTTGATCCTTTTTGTATCTTCAATTTTTTTCAACATCAAAAGATTTGAAGATTTGAATAGTTTGAATTTAACTGAAAGTGAGATTGAAGGAAATAAAAAAGTTTTCCTTTACCTCACAGTTATGAAGGTTAACAATTTTAAAGAACAGAACGGTTTTTTACCAAAAGATTTGAAAGGTCTTGTGAAAGATGAAGATTCAGTTTTATATAAAATTTTAGATGATTCAATTTTTCAGCTTGAAATCGAAAATAATGGCAAAAAGATAATTTACAATTCTAACGAAGATCCTGTTACACTTCTTCCAGAAAAATTTAAAAGTTTGATTTTGGGTGGAGGCGAAAAATGAAAAATGGATTTTCTCTTATCGAGTTGATGGTAGTTATTTTGATAATATCCATTCTTGTTAGTTTTGCTGTTCCATCATTCTATGAAGCTAAAAAAAGTGCCGAAGCTGCGAAAGTTATTACAGATTTTGAGGTAATAAGAGATGCTGTTGTTGCTTATTATGCTGATTATGGGAAATTTCCGCAAGATATGGGGCCCGGAACAATACCTAAAGATTTAAAGAAATATTTACCTAAAGGATTTAAATTCGATTATAGACCTAAAAAGGATATAAGGTATGATTGGGAGAATTGGATTGTAAACAATAAACCAAAACATCCAAAAACTGGAATACTTTATGGGATTTCTTTAACAACAAAAGATAAAGCTTTGGTTAAAAAGATTAAAGGGATATTTAAAGGGGCTTTCCAGTATTCACTTAATGATAATTATACCTTTGTTCTCGAGTATATAACAAAATAAAAGGTTGATTTTTGGTTTTAATAAAGTATAATTTTTTTAATGTTAAAAAAATTTATAATAGTTTTTTTAATAGTTTCTTTAAACCAACTTATTTTGTACCCAAATAGAGAAAACTATGATAGTCTGAAATCTTTAGATAATAAACCTGTTTATTGTATTCATTTCCCTTTTCTTTCAAATAATTTGAATATTGCAAAAGATAACCTGATTTTTGGATGTTGCATTGGTACTCCTGTAGCAGGCACAATAATTGTTTCAGCTTTCGGATTGATCTTTCTTCTGATAGTTGGAATTTTAGAAATTGTGTTTACTTTAGGTCAGAGTAAAAGTGTTATAAACTCTATAGGGGATTTTGTAATTCCAACTTTTATCGTATTACTTTCATTTTCAACTTTGTTGAGTTTATTATCTATTATTTTTACTCCTTATTATGATTACTCTACAAAAGAAATAAAAAAAGGTTATAAAAATTTTATAGTTTTATTAGAGAGGGGATCAGGATGTTTGGGTTCCATTTTATTCTTTTTGCTAACAGGTTATCTTATTTTTAAAAATAGAGAGGATTAAAAATGGAAGTGGTAAAGGTAGAGAATTTGCAAAAAAACTTTGGGAAAGTAGAAGCTTTGAGGGGTATAAGTTTTGAATGTTTTAAAGGTGAGATATTTGGACTTATTGGACCAAATGGTGCAGGAAAATCAACATGTTTGAGAATACTTTCAACGATTCTTTCCAAAAGTGGTGGTGAAGTAAAAATTTTTGATTACGATATATCCAAAAAGATGGAGATAAAAAAGATAATTTCTTATCTTCCAGAGGATGCTGGTGCTTACAAGAATCTTAAAGGTATAGATTATTTAAAATTTTTTGTTAATTTTTTTATAGATGGGAAAGATAGGGAAAAAACTTTGGAGTATGGAATAGAGTTATCATCCCTTAATGAAAGGTTGAACGATAAGATTGAAACTTACTCTAAAGGAATGGTGAGGAGATTATTAATAGCGAGAAGTTTGATGGTTGAGCCAAAACTCGCAATACTCGATGAACCAACTTCCGGATTGGATGTTATAAACGCTACCCAGATAAGAGATATCATTAAAAAGAAAGCGAAAGAAGGAACAACTTTTATAGTTTCTTCTCACAATATGCTTGAAGTTGATTATCTTTGTGACAGGATATCTCTTATAAACAATGGATTGATAGTTGAAAGTGGTAATATTGGGAAATTGAAAGAAAAGTATAAAGCACAAAACATTGAAGAGATTTTTGTAAAAGTTGTTGGAGTTAAAAATGATTTTTAATATTATAAAAAAAGAGGTTAAAGAACTTTTGACAAGATCAACAATAATCTCTCTTATTTTTGTTTCTTTCATTTTAGGCTCTATTGGGAATTTTGTTTCAAAAGCTGAAGAAGGAGTTTCAAATAGAAGTGCAAACATAATTGTTGATGATAAAGATTCAACAGAGTTATCAGAAGTTTTTTCATCTTTACTTTTAAAATTTTCAGATAAAGATTTTTTGGAAAAGAGCTTGGATGAAAAAATAAAAAGATTGGAACATGAAGGTGGGGCGATTTTAATATTAGAAAAAGGTTTTCAGGATTCTATTTTAAAAGGGGGGAAGGGAGATGTAAAAATAGAATGGGTTTTTAAGGGAATTGGACTTTACGATTTTATTTCTTCAGATATTATCGGGAATGGTTTAAATTATTCAAAAAATGATCTGACAAAATATCTTCTTTTGAAAAAAGGTATAAAAGATGAGAATATTTTAGAACCATTAAAATTAAAAAATGAAAATGTTAAGGTGAAGGGAAAAGTTTTTAAATCTGTTGATCCCAAATTACTTTATTCGTTTCTCGGTAAGCAGACAAACTTTGTGCCAGTAATAATAATGATGCTTTTAATAATGTCTGGCGGAATGATAATTTCTTCTATGGGAATGGAGAAGGAGAATAAAACTTTAGAAACACTATTAACTATGCCTGTTGAGAGAAGAGATATAGTTCTTGGGAAAATAATCGGAGGTGGATTTGTTGGAATAATAATGGCTTCAATATACATGGTAGGATTCTACAATTATATGAAAGGTTTTAAAGGCTTCATATTAAACAGTTTCGATATAAAAGTTTTTTCTATTCTTGATTACACTTTTATAGGTGTTTCTATTTTTTTATCTTTACTTTCGGGACTTTCCCTATGTTTACTTTTAGGGATCTTTGCAAAAGATTACAAATCAGCCCAGACTTTAACAATGCCTGTATCTATTCTCGCCTTGATACCTTTCTTTTTAACAATGTTTAAAGATTTTGATTCCCTTTCATTACCTTTAAAAGTTATTGTTTTTTTGATACCATTTTCCCATCCTATGATGTCTTTGAAACTTATTTTTTTCGAACAGTACAGGATGCTTTTTTATGGAATAGCATACAATCTTTTATTCTTTATACTCCTATCAATTATACTTGTAAAAATTTTCAACACTGATTATATAATAACAGGTAAAGGTTTCGAAAAGTTATTCAAAAGAAGATTCTTTTAAATTTAAAACCCCATAATGAATATGGGGTTTTTTGAGTATATATGTTTTTGGAAAAGAGATGGTATCATTTCAATATAACAATCTTCTCTCTGTAAATTTCATTTCCATTTTTCAAAAGTAAAAAGTATTTTCCAGTTGGAAGAGAATTTATATCACTTTTTATCTCAACACCATTTACATTGAATATGTGTATTTCAAAATCTTTTCCTATATTTTTAACATCTATAGCTTTTGAAATTGTAACTGGATTTTGTGGTGGAACAGGATGTGGTGGAATTATATTATGTCTTCTTCTATCTGGAGATGATTTTTCTTGTGTTGCATTGTCATTATCAGGTAAAACAGGTTGAGGTGGGATAATATAATTTCTATGTCCATCAGGTAAAGAGTAAATTTGTGTTGCATTATCATTATCA
>FWPV01000860.1_pt1 | contig 90051 bp, 77 predicted proteins | sample 2228371 | NCBI WGS metagenome assembly FWPV01 (sample SAMEA103939776, study PRJEB20133) | metagenome
AACGTTTAAAAAGAAATGTTTCACATGGTTTATGTTTTAAATAAAAAAACTATTTTTTATAAAACAATTTTTTCTGTTGATTTCACAGTGGCCAAAAGGCTAAAAGGGAATAAAAACAATGTTTGGCAATCAAAACCCGGTTTTGCAATAACCAAAAACCCATTATCAACCATTAATTTAGAACCAATTAAATTGGGGGAGGAGTCTCACATGAAAAAAGTAATGATTTTTGCGATCACTGTTTTTCTGATGGCCACGGCATCTGTTTACGCCAAATCCTTTGACCTGGTGCTGCTGCATGGGCTTACCAACAAGCATCAATGGAGCGACTCGTTTCTGAGCAAATGCGCGGAGATCTGGGGCTCTGGCAATGTGTATGTGATTTACACCAACGAGTCCACACGGGTATGGACCCGCACCATCAACAGCCGGGTGATCTATTTCTGCGGGGAAAACGATTTTTCCGCGGGCGATGAATATATTTGGGATCAATCGGCTCTTATGCGCACCAAAATTGTTAAGCTGCAAACATCTTATGGACTAAGCGCCAAATTCAATGTGATCGCCCACAGCATGGGCGGCCTGGTGACCCGTTATTATGCCAAGCAGTATCCTTACACCGTAGCCGGTCTGGTCACCCTGGGCACGCCCCATCATGGGTCATCCCTGGCCAATACCGCAGACTTTTTATTTTTGGATTGGTTCATCGGCGCCCAGGAAGCCATGGAGCATCTGAAACCCGCCTGGGTGAAAAATACTTTTAATGTCAGTTTGGCGCCCATTTATTCCACACCGTTGGCTGACGGCCAAAAAGTATGGACCATTGTGGGCGATGCAGATGGATATGATTGCTGGGGTTGGGGCGGCGAACTCTTTGCCGGATGGCCTGTGCTCTGCACCCTTGAAGGCGACAACGACGGCCTTGTGTCTCATCAATCCGCCATGCTTTCCGGCATTGACAATCACAGCGGAGATGCCAATACATTGGCCTTTTTCTGGAGCTATGACCATATGGATTTGGTTCGGAACGCGGATGTGGCCACCAAAGCCGCCAGCGTGCTGCGATAATTCAGAGTGGTATTGAGCATCTGTTTCGTCTGAGTTCTTGAATCATAAAAAAGCGCCTGATCCGGATATTCCGGAAAAAGGCGCTTTTTTATTCATCTTTGGGAAAGGTAATTTCCACAACGAGCCCTTGATCCGGCGCGCTCCGGCATCTAATTCGGCCTTCCAGGGTTTTAGTGACCAGATTATATACAATATGCATCCCCAGGCCGGTGCCGCCATGGGCCCGTTCGGTGGTGAAAAACGGATCATAAATCTGTTTTAATGTTTTTTCATCCATCCCTCTGCCATTATCCAAGTAGCGGAGACATATTTTATCGCCCTGGGGAATGACATCGATGTGAATCTTTCCTTTTTCAATGTGTTTGAACCCGTGGATCAAAGAATTCATGACCAGATTTGAAATAATCTGGGAAAAGGCGCCAGGAAAACTCACCACCTCCAAATCCGGGGGGCATTGGACCGTGACATCATGGGATGTTTTTTTTAATTTCGGCCTTAAACTCAGCAGGACTTCGTCAATGTATTGCTTGAAGTTAAACTTTCTTTTGGTTTCGCTGGACTGGTCCACGGCCACCTGCTTAAAACTTTGAATAAGTTCTGCGGCGCGCATGAGATTTTTATAAACCATTTTGGTGGCTTCACTGATTTCTTTGAGGTATTTTTCCATTTCAGCAACAGTCAGGGAACCGGCTTCAAATTTTTTCAGCAATGCTTCATTTTTTTCATCCATAAAAGATATGGCGGTCACGCTCACGCCCACCGGTGTATTGATCTCATGGGCCACGCCGGCAACAAGGCCGCCCAAGGCTGCCATTTTTTCTGATTGCACCAGCTGCTCCTGGGCGTTTTTGAGATTGATGAGGGATTGCTCCAGCTGCGCTGTTCGCTCCGCAACCCGTTTTTCCAGCTCCTCGGTCCATTTTCGGATTTCCTGTTCGGCTTTTTTCCGCTCCGTGATATCCGTGATCATGGCAAAGGAACCCCGCACGTGATCCCCTTCAAAAATGGGCGTTGCCTTTACCAGGCAATACATAATGCCCTTGTCCGGTTTTTGATATTCAATTTCATATTCGCTGCGTTTTTGACTCAAGAGAATCTGATATTGATCTCGGATGATTTTTTCATTATTTGCATCAAACCATTCAAAAATATGGCTGCCCACCAATTCCTTCTCTGTTCGCCCCATAATGGACGTTACTTCCGGGTTAACATGCCGGATAACCCCTTTTTCATCCAATTCAATGTATCCTTCGTTGGTGGTCAGGAGGATGTTTCGAAGTTTTTCCTCTGCTTTTTTTAGGTTTTCATACAGCATGGCATTTTCAAGGGAAATAGCGGCTTGGGAAGCGATATGTCCCAGCACCTCTACCCGGTCCGGCGTAAACGCCCCGGAAGTCAAATTGTTTTCCAAGTACACAATGCCGATGGTTTCTCCTTGATGGAGAATGGGCATGCACAAAGCAGATCGGATCTGGTGGTGAAAAATATAGGGGTCGCTTGTAAACGGTCCCTGGCGGCAGGCCTCATTTAAGACCACATGTTTTTGGGTGCGGGCCACGTAATGAACCAAAGAAACGGGCAATAGGTTTTCATCAGACGCGTCTTTGGATTCCATGGGGATGGATTCCAGAATCCTCACCGCATCAATGTCCACACTGCCCCATGCTTGAATGAACCACTGCTTTTCTTTTTCCATCAGCAGCAGGCCTTTTTGAGCACCGGCATTTTCAATGATGGTTTTCATCAATTTTTTTAAAAGTTCGGATAAAACGATTTCACTGGAAATGGCCTGGGAGGCCTTCATCACTGAAAAAAGATCCAAAAGGCCCGAAGACGTCCATGAAGTGGAGGTGTCTGCCATGGGATCCTGGATTGAGGATGGCACGGAGGTGACTGATTTTTGTATTGATTCCGAATATATGGTTTCCAGGTGGCGGACTTTGGCCGTGGCCCCCCATTGTTGATATAGAAAACGAGCTTTGGTCATAAAAATTTTGGCGATATCCCATTCGTTTTTTTTAATCCAGAATTCAGCATAAAGTTCATGGCTGAGCGCTTCTTCATGGAGAAATTCATGCTCCCTGGCGCCTTCGATGGCCTGCCGGTATAAATGCATGGCTGCCATGGATTGATTCAAAACCCGGGCTTTTTCTGCTTCCACAAGAAAATATTTATGGTAAAAATTCATGGGCGCGTGAGATGCCCATTTTTTCATTTTTTTTTGATTGGCCTTAACTTTTTTAAGGATTTTGGCTTTTTCATGTTTTGGGGCGGTTTCATAGCATGCCAGATGAATCAGAGAATCGAGAAAATAATAGACAGGGACAAAAAAAGAAGCGCGCACGCCGGTAATATATTTGCCGGCCTGCTGGATATGAAGCCGGGCTTGAATCAAATCTTTAAAGAGAAACGCCAGGAAGGCTTTTTGATAGAATAAGCGAAAGAGGGCCCATTGGTCTTTTTTATTTAAGTAATGGGAAAGCATCACCCCTTCATCGTATTCATCCCCGGACAGGTGGCAGGGATCCTGGCTTCTTCCGGTTAAATTTAAAATCACCTGATGGTATTGCAGGGTCGAGTTTAATGAACGCTCCTGCCGGAGTTGACGCATGGCATCCCGGTATCGGATGACTTCCGGTTCAAGTTCTTGTAAGTTTTTACCCATCAAATAACAGTGGGTGATGTAGAGCAGGGCGGAAAGGCCAGCGTATTCCACATCTCCGGTTTCAAGACCGCATTTATATGCATCCAGCAAGGGTGCCAGTGTTTCCTGGATATGGGTTTTCCAGTGCCGGGTGAAGGAATAGACCAGCATCACCGTCCGTGCTTTGCGTTCTTTGGCGTCAAACTTATTGAGAACCTCCAACGCAAGATCGCCGAAAGCGTATCCGGTATCCAAATCCCCTAAAATACCGCACATCAGAATGCCGTAGCTGGCGTATCCATAAGCAGATGTGGGCGCATTGCCGTATTTCAAGGACAAGGTCAGCATCCGGATGGACATGAGCACCATCAGTTCGGGGATGGTCAAATAGGCGCTGGTGCCGGCGCTGGGAAGCAAGCGCATGATTTCCAATTTATACGGATCCTGCATTTCCGGCTGTTTTGCCAGGTCTTGGATGCGTTTGCCTTTTATGGCGATTTTGGATTTTAGAAGCGCGGTCAGCACCATCAGTTTGGTGGGCTTTGCCGGAAATTTTTCTCCCAATAATTCTAGTACTTCCAATGCGGTTTGAACCGCTTCCACCATTTTGGTCTGTGCGGTATAAGCTTGGATTTTGATTTCATATATACGGGTTTTATCCAGGATTTGATTTGCGCGTGCCAAGACAACATCTGCAATTTTTTCCATTTGATCAATGTCGCCGATAAAATAGCTGCATTCAGCCGCTTCAATGTGAAGCTCCAGTGTCAGGTCATAATCTGTGATCCAGGTGGATGGATCCAGCAGGTCCAAGCCCGTTAAAAAATAATTTAATGCGGATTCATGGGCTGCTGTGGATTTGGCTTTTTTCCCGGAAAGCAAATTCAGTCGGGCTAGTCTGAGGCGCTCATCAGGGATTTCAATAAGGGCAGCGGCCAGGTTAAGATGGTTGACCACGTCAAAAATATTTTCATCCTTGGCCGGGGGTCCGTGTTTGGCCGGATCCCATTTTTGAAGCATCAACCGTCCGATTTTAAGGTGCATTTCTTTTTTTTGATCTTCCGGCAAAAGGGAATAGGCGGCCTGCTGTATCCGCTTGTGGACAAAATGATAGGAAACATCCATGTCTTCGGTGATGGTCGATAAAGATCGAAATGATTCATCCTGGGGTGCAATCAGCTCTTCCTGCAGGCTGATCCAGAGGGCCACGGCGGTTTCCATCTGGGTTTTTTGATGCATTTTTGAAAGGGTTTTTAAATCAAACGACTCCCCCATGCAGGCAGCGATTTTTAAAATGTTCTGGGTTTCAGGGGGGAGTTTGCGGATTTTTGCCGCCATTAAATCAACCACGTTATCCGTGAGTTCGACCTTTTTAATGCTGTCTGCGTCCCATGTCCAGGAACTGCGGGAGGGATCGTAATAAATGCGTTTTTCTTCATATAAAGAATGGAGAAGCTGATTTAAAAAAAACGGGTTTCCCTGGGTTTTTTCAAAACAGATGCGCGCCAAGGGCTTGGTGGTTTCCGGATCCATCCCCAATGTGTCCGATATCCACAAATTGACCTGGGCAAAGTCCAAGGGGCTCAGGGTCAGGGCGCTGACCTGGGCGCCGGATTTTTTTAAGTTTTCTAAAAGGGATTGGATGGGGTGGGCGGCATCAATGTCATTTTCCCTGTATGCAGCTATGATAAAAATATGGGTTTGTTCTGGAATGGCCATGAAAAGCTCGATGAGTTTAAGAGACGGTGCGTCGGACCATTGAAGATCATCTAAAAAAAGGGTCAAGGGACGGTTTTTTTCTGCAAAGGACCGGAAAAAACGATACAAAACGATCAAAAACCGATTTTGAGCTTCACTGGGCGGCATGGGCGGCACAGGCGGCTGATTTCCGATCAAGAGCTCTAATTCCGGAATGACGTCGATGATCATCTGGCCGTTGGGTCCCAATGCCCGTAAAAGCTTTTCTTTCCATAATGCAACATTTTCCTCTGTTTCCGACAAAATCATGCGGATCAACTCAGACATGGACTGAAAAAAAGAGGCATAAGGAATATGTTGCTTGAAGGGATCGTTTTTCCCGGAAATAAAATAGCCCCGGTCACGGGCGATGGGGCCGAAAAGATCATTGATGAGTCGGGTCTTTCCGGTTCCTGGAGCGCCGGTGACGAGTATCAGTGCCTTTTTGCCTTGGCAGACATTGTCAAAGATAGGGAGAATTTGTTTGAGATATTTTTCTTTGCCGTAGAATTGTTGAGAAATTTGAAATTTGCCCATACCGTCTTTTTGGGCAATTTCAAAGGATGAGATCTCACCTTTGGATTGGAGCTGATCCAAACACGTTTGAAGATCCGCTTTCAGGCTCAAAGCGCTTTGATATCTGTCATCGGCGTTTTTGGCCATTAATTTCATGACAATATCTGAAACCGTCTTTGGAATGTCTGGGTTGAGTTCGTGGGGATGGGGCGGGATTTTTGCAATATGGCAATGGACGAGCTCTATAGGATCCGATGCTGTAAACGGTTGTTGACCGGTCAATATTTCATACATCATCACTCCCAGAGAATATAGATCTGTGCGATGATCGATGGGGCGGTTCATGCGGCCGGTTTGTTCCGGCGACATATAGGAAAGGGTGCCTTCGAGGACATTGGGATTTGATATTTCCGGCGCATCTTTTGCGATTTTGGCGGCGATACTGAAATCAATGATTCGAATTTCATCTGTTTTCATATTCCAGATGATGTTGCTGGGATTGATGTCCTTGTGGATAATGTATTGCTGATGGATTTTTTCCAGTGTGTAGGCGATGCTGATGGCCAGGGAAAGTATTTCCGTCAGATTTAATGACCGGGCGGAAAGAATGCGGGACAAGGTCTGGCCGCCGATGTCCTCCTGAATCATGGCCAGGTTGTTTTGATATTTAAACAGGCCGTATGTTTTTGGGACCCCTTCCACGCGCAGTGTTCGCATGATCTCATATTCTTTTTTGATTTTCGCCAAATCTCCGGCAGTGGGATATTCTTTGGTATAGCGTTTGATGATGACAGGGGTATGGTCGGTTTTGCGCCGCGCCCGATAAACCACGGCGTTTCGGCTTTCATCAATTTTTTCTAAAACCTGATACCCTGGAAAGCGGATCATATTTTGACCTTTTACTTTCAAGTATTTGCTTTTACTAATATTCGATTTTAAGAAATGTTTCAATATCTATGAGTGGGTGCCAATAAACGGATCTCCGGTTTCAACACGAAAAAAATCCACTGATAGCCAAGGATTGACATCGTTCTATGGGTCGTGCGGATATGCGCTTGACAGTATGAATCCGGCAAGGATAAAATAAAACATATATGTTTGAAATTCCGAATCGAATATTGAATCCATCAACCGCAAAAGTTTAAGTTTCATTCCGACATGTAAGGGTTTTGCCTATGAAGGATGAGACCGCCAAAAAAGATCAAGCAAAAGCCGCACTGCTGGCGGTTTTTCCCCATTCCGAGACCATTCAGGAATTTCTATCCGATAATGTCAATCCAAACGCGCTGAAGGGGTTTGTCCATTTTGCGGCCGCCCACGGCCTCATCCCAAGGCCCGAAGAAGACGCCTTCTATGAGTTGATTTCCGAAAACCAGCGCAAACCTGAAGATTGCATTCCGCCTGAAGCCATTACCATTGAAAACATATTTGAATCGAAAAAAAACCTGCTTCGGATCAATTTTTCCGTTCGGGGATTGATCCAGCGCGTAAATTCGCTGGTTCAAACCACCGGTGTCGGGCTGCCTGAGATCAGCAATACCATGCTCAGCCGGTTGAAGCGGGAGCCGGCTGACACCGCCCGAAAGCGAAACACATTGCGGAGTTTGGCTTTTTGGTTGGGATATGAGCGTTACCAGTTGGGACCCCGATGGAATTATCTGACCTTGATGAAATTATGCCACAAAGAGACCTTGGCGGCGCATTACAAGGAAGGCGTCCGCATGGCCTTTTCCCTCACCAGCCGGGGGGATGTGATCGGATATGAAATCGTGGATTGGCTGCGCCGGGAGGTGAAAGATTACATCAAAGAAGGCATCGATCGGTTTCCCTATGGCAATTGGGGCGCTGTGAAACCCTATGATCTTACCACGTTATACGTGGATTTTCCCATGGAGCACGGCGTCAGCAATCCGGCGTCCTATCAGCAGAGTATTCGAAATGCGCTGTCAGTGGCGCATCAGATTGCCATCCGTTGGTTTCTGTCCCCATATGCCACGCAACGGCGGTTTATGGCCATCGGGATCGCCGCTGGTGAATTTTCCACCATTGACAATTATCTGCTGCCCATAGTCAATGCCCGGCTGCCGGGAGATCCGGTGATCCGGATGACGGATTTTGCCCGTCAATGCGTGATGATCAATGATATCCGGGCCATGTTCAACCAGATCCCCAAGGAGTTGGTGCTCTTCAACGGTGAATCATTGTATGTCTGGTGGGTGGTGGGGTTATGGAGCCTGATTTACTGGGATTTTATCCCCCAATTGCTCAAAGAAGAAATCTTGCAAGATAATGAGGCCGCCATCCTGTCGTTGACCCGATTGCTGTGGTTTTCCGATGAATTGAGCCAGAATGAAATCAACGCATTTCAATCCAACGCAGTGGCTATTTTTTTGCGCTCCCCCCATAATTCCATTCTTGGCATCGAGATCGCCAAAACCCTCTATTATAAAGCCCGGTATTGGGAAGCCGATGAAATCTTAAGGGTCGTCAGCAGCATTTATCCATACAATTTATATGCCAGAAGCATGCGGATGATGATTTACAGATGCCTTGCCGTGGAGTCCGCCAGTTATTCAAAAGCCCGCATTCATTTTAACCGTGCGGAAGAAGAAGCGCTCTACATGCTAAAAAATTGTCAAAATTTAAACGAGGATTTTTATGATGAATATGCGGTGGTCAAACTGACCCATGCCCTGATGATTTTTCGGCGCTTAAGAGAACATGGGGGCCGCTATGTGATCGCTGAAGCGGATTTGGGCAAACAACAGGTGTTTGAGTTATTAAATGCTTCTGAAGCATTGTTTGAAAAGGGGCTTGTTGTGTCTCCCACCGGCATCCGCTCATTATATCTGGTGACATGCCTTCGGATTATCCGACGGATTTTAAAAAAAAATGACGCCTGTTTTTTCACACCGGATGCGCCCATCACCCTTTATGACCCCGATGTGGTTCAACCGGCCATAGATACTTTTTCCGCTTTGGGCTGGCTTCGAGAAGAACTGGATGAATCGGCGCAATATGAAATTTTATATGTCATCCTTGAAAAAAGCTTTCACATCCATCGGGAAGCAGTGATTTTGAGAGCCTATAGACCCACCATCTATTATTGTTTCGCCGTGGTGCTGTGGGATTTTCTTCCCTTAAAGACTTATAAAATCGCCCGGCGGGTCCATGAAATTCTCACCGAAACCATTCATATGGCCCAGGAATTGAAAAAAGAAAATCTCTGCATTTATTCCTACACCCGGTGTCACGGCGAAATGATGCTCCCGGATGTGTTTATGGATCATATTCAAAAATGCCTGGAAATGATTGAAGCATGCGCAGGCGGCAAAGAGGCCCTTGGCGAATCGCCGGACGGTCAACCCTTGGAAATGGATCCGGATAAACGGGAATTGTTGTTTATGCTAAATTTATAAATCATATTGACGGGTGTAAAGTAAATGGGTTTTGATCCAGGCATATTGGCCGACATCCGCCGGATGCGGCAAGCCGGAAAGCCGATTATTGCCTGTTTTCCCCTATATCCGCCTCTGGAGCTGTTTCATGCCATGGGATGTGTTCCGCTGATTTTGTGGGGTTTAGAAAGATGGATCTATAAAACCCCTCAAAGTGACAGACATTTACAGCCGTATGTGTGTTCCGTGGCCCGGCGTTTGACAGAATTTTTACTTGCAGAAGTCAAAGACGAGATTGACGGCATATGGATGTATAATGCCTGCGACACCCTTCGCAATCTTCCGGAAATCATTTCGGCTGAATTGTCGGCAACCGGTCGCAATATCCCCGTGTTTCGCATGCATATCCCCATGGCGCCCAGACGTCAAACAAATTGTGCAGGCTATCTTCATCATGAAATCCGAGCCATGATTCAGGACTTGGAGGCGCATTTCGGTATAACTTTATCCGGTGAGGCATTTCATGCGTCTGTGACGCTTTACCAAAGATTAAGACAACAATGTCTTGAAGCTGAACAATACGTGGCAGAAGGCCGGCTGGGATTTCTTGAGTTTTGTCGTGTGATGCAGCAGGGATGGATTTTACCCGCACAAGAGCATATGATCTTCCTTCAGAACCTATTGGACACCTGCGCATCGCCATCCCGATTGACCGCAGACAACAACGTCGCCCCCCGTGTGATTATCAGCGGTATTTTGCCGCCGCCGGAACCGATTATATCACTATTGTCGTCGATGGATATCCAGATCGTCGGAAACGATATTGCTTTGTTGCGCCGGTCTTATGCGGATATCCCTGATGCCACATCGGATCCAGTGATTTATTATGAACGGTTTTATTTGAATCATTTCCCATGCCCGACTTTATTATATACAGGTGACGACAGGGTGGCGGCGTTGATGCATTTGGTCAATCAACGCGCAGCGGACGGCGTGATTTTTGTAGGCGAAAAATTTTGTGAATACGAGTATTTTGAATTTCCGCATCTAGAAAAAAAGCTCAAGGAAAAAGGAATCCCGACTGTTTTAATTGAGATTTCATTCGATGACGCCTATGCTGCAGCTCAGACATCGCGCATACAGGCATTTGCAGAGATGATCCGAAAATTCCATGTCCGATGATATCCATCTTAGGCCGGACATCGGAAACAGAAGGCAACAAAGGAAGTATATCAATGACCGATATGCATAAAACAAACGCCGGCAGCCGGTTAAGCAAGATCATCGGCGAAACCTATATGGACTTACACTCCCGGGCGCGTCACGGCGCTTTTGTGGTCTGGATCGCCATCAATGTGCCGGCGGAGCTGTTTTTGGGATTTGACAATGTGGTTTACGGCGTTCCGGAAAGCCATGCGGCCTTAAATGCGGCAAAACGCGTCGGCCCTGTTCAATGCGAAAAAGCAGAAAACTTGGGCTATTCCACGGATTTGTGCGCTTATGCCCGCATTGATATCGGCTCTGTATCTGACGGCGGAAAGGATTCGCCGACTTTCGGCCTTCCCAAGCCCCATCTTCTTGTTTCCAATACCAATAATTGCGGGCTTTTGGTCAAATGGTTTGATGTGCATCACCGAGAAATGGGGGTGCCTCATTTTATTCTGGATGTGCCATTTTGCTATGAACCCCAAAAAGAAAAAGACCGGCGGTATATCATCGCGCAATTAAAAGACTTGATCCGGACCATTGAAAACATGACCGGCCAGAAGTTTGACCCTGAAAAAGCAAAAGATGCGGTATCTAAAACCGACCTGGCAATCATGTACTGGAAAAAATTTTTGGGATTTGCAGAACATCGGCCGTCCGGTATTACGGCCTTTGATTCTTTTGTGCATATGGCGCCGTTTTTGATCCTGCGGGGAACAGATAAATTTGTAAAACATTATCGCTTGCTGGCCGAAGAAACCGCCTGCCGCGTGAAAGAAGGTGTTTTTCCAGTTCCAAATGAAAAATTTCGGCTTTTCTGGGACAATATCGCACCCTGGCATCAGTTGCGGGACATGTCGGCCGCGCTGGCGGCCCGACAGGCCAATATTGTAGGCGCCACCTATACATCCTGCATCGGCGCCATTGAAGGGAGTTTTGATCGGTATGCATATGACGGCGGAGATATCCTGACGTATTTGGCGCGAACCCAGAATTGTTATGTCTGCCCCCATGGCATGATGCTTCGCCATCGCGCCATGATGGAAGCGGTTCAATCACTTCGCATTGACGGCGTGATATTTGCCAGCAACCGAAGCTGTAAGCCCTATTCTGTGACGCAGATGGATCAGCAACGCCTGCTGTCTGAAAAATTGGGCATTCCATCCATCATGATCGATGTGGATCACGCAGATTCAAGAAAATACAGCAAAGATGCGGTGTTTACCCGGCTTGAAGCCTTGCTTGAAGCGATTGACACCCGGCGGGCCGCATTGCCATTTTAATTTCATAAAAAGCAATTTTATCTTATGGGGAACAAAATTGTCTTAGGGGTTGTGTTGGGCATGTTTTCGGCGATCATGTATCCGCAAACGGCCTTTTGTGTAAAGATTGTAATGAGCCCGGAGATGACGATAAAGATTTATTTTGATGCCTATGCGGCCCAGGACTGGGAGGTTGTCACGGAATATATGCATCCGGAGTTGCTTCAACGTTTGAAACGCCGGATTGTTGAGATGGTGGAAGCGGTGAGCCCCCGGACCCGGAATATATTTTTACGGGAATATCAGGCCCAATCCCTGGAAGCCCTTCGCCAAAAACCCGCGCGCCAGCTCTTTATTTTATATCTGATGAATCGCTGGAAAGATCTGGATGCGCAAACGGAACTGGGAATGGGGAACGCACAATTGGATTTCATTAAAACAACATTCATCCATCCAGAAGAATGTCTGGTAGAATTTAAATCCTCGGTGAATTTAGACAGCGGTGCTTATAATAAAATCCAGGTCTTTCATTTAAAAAAATATGATGAAAAATGGAGAATTTATAGCACCGATGGATTAAAAAACCTGGATAAAGAATTATCCGATGAATTAAACCGTCTGTGAAAATCATCCCCCGCCAGCGAGCGCCGATTCAAGGGAAATAAGCATCCTGCAGCGGTCGCAGTCAACGAATACACGGTAACGCCGCTGTCCATCCATTAAATAAAGGGGTTTTTTCAAAAAAACGGGGGAACGCGTATACCGTGGACATGCATCCAGCTCATAACACAAGCAATATCGGGTGGTCATGACAATTTTGCCTTGTGGATCATTGCCTCCTTCAAGCGCATGTTCGCATACCTTTGCCCCATGACGGGCGTAAAATCCTCGGGCATACTGGTTTAAGACATTGGCGGGATAATACAATTTTTTTTCCGGATAGGGTATTGTATTGGGATAAAAAGCGATCCGTTTCGGCTGATAGTGTTTCAGGCGGATCTGGGTAAGGGCGGCCAAGGCGTTTCGCCTAAGCTGGTTGAGCGCAGCCGCGGGCACAAAACCCGGTTGTTTGGTATCAATGGCGATTTGTTGAACTTCATAAATGGTGTTTCCGGTTTTTGATAGTTGTTTTGTGGTGTAGGGGATAGCTCCGTCTGCCCGGCGGCATGGTTCATAATTAAGATCCATGGTTGCTGTTGCGCTGTTTCCATCCTCATCCATCACATGAACGCATATCCGGTTCGGATCCTGGTTAAACCGAATCAATATGGGGATTTTTCTTACAGCGGATTTTTTCCCCAGCATTTGATAAAATATATGATCGTGGTTTCGATACAGCAAGATGTTTGTTTTCAGATCCGCCATGATACTGGGATATATCCGGCCGTTTTCCACCCGGTTGACTCTGAATCCGCATAGGACGCCGGTTGGCGTAAAAAAACAAAGCCCGTCTCCGTTGGCTATGGGCTGGCCTTTCATGCGGAAGAAATTGCGTCCCACAGATATAATGGTTCCTACAGGTTTTCCTAAGGATTTGGGCGTGTCCATGGCAGCAATTTTTTCATTCCTGCCGAAAACAAAATATGGTGTATAGCCCCGATTAAAGGTTTTTTCCAAGTCTGGTTCAAATGCCGGAATGCTTTTGCCGGAACTTGCCCGTTGATAGAAAGGGTTTTGTTCAATAAATTGGTCCAGCCGCCGCCGATACGCTGCGGTGACGTTTTTCACATAAGCCGCGTCCTTGTAACGGCCCTCAATTTTAAACGATGTAATGCCTGCCTTCACCAGATGAAAGATGCTGTCTGACAAATTTAAATCCTTTAAAGAAAGCAGATGCTTGTTTTTAATCAATGTGTTTCCATCGCCATCCGCAAGGGAATACACATGTCGGCAGGGTTGGCCGCACACCCCCCGGTTGCCGCTTCTGCCGGATACGGCAAGACTCATATAACATTGCCCGCTATAGGAAACGCACAATGCGCCGTGGACGAAAAATTCCAATTCAATGGAGGTAGTGGCGTCCCGGATGGATTGGATTTCCGGCAGGGATAGTTCACGGGCCAAAATCACCCGCGAAAAACCAATGCGTTCCAGAAATTTTATTTTCTCCGGAGTATCATTGTGCATCTGGGTGCTGGCGATCAGGGGAATGGGGGGAAGATTGCATTCCAGCAGACCCATATCCTGAACGATCAGCCCATCGGCGCCAGCGTCATGAATTTGATAAATGAGTTCAAGGGCTTTTGGGATTTCATGATCCGTAAGAATTGTGTTTAACGCCACATAGACTTTGGCGGAAAACTGGTGCGCGTATGTGATCAATCCGGAAATATCTTCAATGGAATTGGCGGCCTCTGCCCGGGCGCTGAACCGGGGTCCGCCAATATAAACAGCATCTGCGCCATGATCAATGGCCGCTTTGCCTATGGCCGCATTTTTCGCAGGGGAAAGAAGCTCCAGCGCCGTGCGCATCGGGTGAATAGTATTCATCGTGACGTTATTTACATTCTGCTCTAATGAAAAAATAAAAATGAATATCGCATGCAAACAGAGCAGGTTTTTTGATGGTGTTGTGAAATTTTATTGCATGTTCCAACATTAAGAAATTTTGAAGGCCATTTAATCGGTTCCCATCCATGGGGTGTGACTTTCAATAAACCGACGGATGATTTCCCTGGCATGGGCCATATCATTATAGGGAACTGTTGTGATGGCGCGACATCCCATGATCATGGCGGAAATTTTTTTCCCATGGCCGGGCCGATACACGCATAAAATGGGTTTATTCATTGCGCACGCCCATCCCAGTTCATATCCCACGCCCAGGGAGGGGATGGTGATTTCCGCGATGACCAGATCGCAGCATTTCAGCCATGCCATATCCCGGTCATGGATGGCTGTATCGTCTGTTCCGTCATCCCCGGATTCCGTCAGATGGATGTCTCCCACATGTTTGGTCAATACCGTGCCGAAAGATTGGATATATGCAATCAATTCATGATATCGGCCGACATCTTGTCGGCCGCCCCGGATACTGCCGGCAAAATAGATTTTCATTGTTTGTGTCATATCAAGCTGTTGTTTGATCCGGACCTATTGCACGCACTGGATCCTTTAAATGATTAAATTTTACCCTTATGGTTGCAACGGTGTTTGTATTTGACACGCAAACATATTGCATGCAATACATTTATTGACAAGGTGATTATAGTTCAATGCAGGATAGATAGGGGCAAAAAAAAAAATAAATAAAAAAAAATACTGAAACAATCCTGTTGAGAAGGAGGCCGTCATGGAATTCATATCTGTGTGTTTGGAGATTCCAGAGGGATGCAATATTATTTTCGGTCAAACACATTTTATTAAAACAGTGGAAGATCTGTATGAAATCATGGCGGGATCTGTTCCCAATGCCAAATTCGGCATCGGCTTTTGTGAAGCTTCTGGGGATTGCCTGATCCGGCTGGAGGGAAATGATGAGGCGCTGAAGGAGTCGGCCAAGAACAATGCGTTAAAAATCGGCGCGGGGCATACATTTATCATTGTCCTAAAGGATGCTTTTCCAATCAATGTTCTCAATGCCGTCAAGATGTGTCAGGAGGTATGCACTGTGTTTTGCGCCACAGCAAATCCCGTGGAAGTCATCTTGGCCCAGTCGGAACAGGGGCGCGGCGTATTGGGCGTCATTGATGGATTTTCACCCAAAGGGGTTGAACAAGCGGGCGGAATTGCCTGGAGAAAAGATCTTTTGAGAAAATTTAAATATAAACTTTAATGGATCTGGTCCTCTCTGGGGATTTTTTATCAAAATGGGCGGCGTCATCCCAAGCACTCTTTGATTATCCAAACCAGAGTGAATGACGCTTTTTTAAGCCTTCTCGGATCATTTTTTTGGCAAGGTTCCAGACTTTTCTGTGGTTTTTTTGAACCAGATTGCGATCATGAATATCATCCGGCCCGCCGTCTAAATATAACATTTTTGAAATATAGTAGGTAAATTTCACCGGCAAAGGCAGAAATCCCATCCCTAGCAGCACGGGCAATTCATATTTGGGATGCCCGAAAATTTTCCCCAAGACACGTATTTTTCCAAGAATCTGATAGGTATCATCAATGCCGATGCCCATATGGAGGATGATGGGAGCCCCTGTTTTCATAGCCACTTCTATAAAGCCAAAGCTTTTATCCCAATGAAGTTGATATCGGCCTTCAGACCCTTTCCATGCATCCCGGGCGCCTCCTGGATATACGTTGACCAAATGCCCTGCTTTAAGAAACCGCTCTGCATTTTCACGGGTGCCGGAAAATGCGCCCAGGCTTGTCCAGAATTTTCTGGATATTGGATCGAGAAACAGGTGATAATCCCCGATGCCTCGGGGCATGCGGCCCGTGGCTTCAAAAATTGCCATAAAAATAAATGCCGCATCAAATCCGATGATGCCGTGATTCCCCACCAACAGCGCAGGCCCTTGTTTTGGAATATGTTCAAGGCCGATATACGTGGGGCGAAAGTATCGGGAAATAAGTTTGATTACGGGATGGAGTGCTTTGACGGCGTCCAGATCCAGGGGATCATTTTCAGGATAAACATCCGGAGACGTTTGAAAAAATTTCGGCAATTTATAATTTTGAAACATCTTATGCGCCATTTGAAACAATCGCGGAATTTTCACCATTATAAAAAAGATATAGTATCATAGCCTTTTCAATAAGGACAAGAATTCTTCCTTGCTTCGGTTGGCATATCCGATGGCAAATATTTTCATCATTTCGCCTAAACGTTCTGGAGCCCGTGAACCGTCGGATATTTGCAAATCATTTCCGGCATTGGTGTTTAAGTCTTTTTTTGATGAATATCAAAAATCATCTTATATGTCAAGTTATAGCAGTCGTTTGATATTGGGGTGAATGAAGTCTGTGATGTTTGAATGGGCCATCGGTTATGCCAAAGAATCGATGAGGCCGGTAACATTCTGAATGATTTCTTCGACAAAAAAAGGGTTTTTTTCAAGAATTTCCCCAAACCGTTCGCCGAGCCGGTTTTTTTGTTTATAAAAATGGATGCAGTGTTTGACCGTATTTATGACTTGAGTTTCATCAAATATACCGGGCAATTCCTCTGCAAGTCGGGGGCGGCGTCCGAGTTTTCCGCCCAAAACGATTCTGTAACCGGTCTGACCGGTTGCAATGGCGCCGGTGGGGCAGGCGGCAATGCAAAGACCGCATCGGACGCATAAGTTGTTTTCTATCGCAGGCGCATTCATCATCGGCAGGATCGCGACGGCGTTTTCACGGCATACTTTAATGCATTGATTGCAATGGGTGCATTTATTTTCTACAATCATGGGCGAAGCCGCGCCAATGATGCCGATGTCCCGGATTTGGGGCTGGGAACAGGCATTGGGACATTCTGCCAGCGCCACCCGGAATTCATGATGGAATTTTAGATCATGATGGCCCACACGGCTCTTGAGAAATCCAAGGATGTCTTCCTTCTGCAAAAGCGATTCAATGTCTTGCTGAAGTCTTTGCGTATCGCCGATTCGATTCGGGCATCCGCTGTTGCCGAAACAAGTTTCCAGCTGGAATCCTTTGATTTCAGATGCCATCTGAGTTAAAAACCGGTTTCGGGTCGCCTGGACTTCCGCCATTGTGATGATCGATTTTCCTTCTTCCGCAGCCTCTTTTTCCACCCGGGCGCGCACGCTTTTCCGGACAAAGAAAGGGATTTTTTTTATTGCATGTTCTGCTTCAGCCGTCCATTTCATTTTGACAGAATTTCTCCCTGAGCGCTGACGATGATTTCAGTTAATGGTATCGGCAACCGGTTGGATTCAAGCGCTTTTTTGACGATCCACGGCAGGCCGGAACAACACGGGACCTCCATATACACAATGGTGATGCTTTGGATATGGGCTATGGCAAAAACCTCCTTGAATTTTTGGATATATGCATTTGTATCATCGAATTTCGGGCAGCCCATCATGACGGCTTTTCCGGCCAAGAGTTCTTGATGAAGTCTGGGATAAGCCACTGCCGCGCAGTCAGCCAGCACCAGCAGGTGGGCGTTTTTTAAAAATCCGGCATCCGCGGGAACCAGCCGGATTTGAATCGGCCAGTGAGACAGTCCGGAAACCGGCACGGATGGTTGTTTGTCCATATCCCCAGAAGGCAGGGATGACGAAATAAATGTCTGAATCTGCTGGGATGGACATCCGCATGCCGGCGGAATCGGGGTTTTGTCGTTATTGGTTTGCTGAGCAGCCAAATGCTGTTCCACCGCATGCACGTCAAAATCATCTGCCTCTCTTTCAATAATGGTTAAAGCGCCATTGGGACATTCACCCAAACAGGCGCCCAGTCCGTCGCAAAGATTGTCCGAAACGATTCTGGCTTTTCCATCCACGATCTTCAGCGCGCCTTCGGCGCATTTCGGCACGCATTGTCCGCAGCCATCGCACAATTCATCATTAATTTGAATAATTTTACGTATAATTTTCATTTGAGCATCTCCTTATTTTGAAACATTTGAGCAGCGATTTCCCTGCCGGTGCTGGTCATTAATGTGTGGCTGATCATTTGGTTTCGCAATGCTTCTGGGCAATCCTGGTCTTTTTGGTTTTCCTCCCATTCCGTGATGTGCACGGCGTCATGTAAAATTTTATAGTTCTTGGATCCATCGTTATTTTGCCCGTGCAGTCGGGAAATCAATTCGCAGATTTCGTTGATGAGCGCATCGGATGCACCCAGACCGGATAAAATTGACCGGGCGGTGGCGGGTGTTTGAGATGCCGCGGCATTGGATGCATCGATATCGTGAAGATAAGCGGCCCCAAGAACGACTGCGAGATTGCCGCCTTCTGCCTTTCCGATTTTTTCCGCATGACGGGCGATCCGCATGGCGGAGGAGATGCGCTTGAAATTCCGGCCATAATGCTTTTTCATCTCAATGGCAATGCGGTCCTTGAGCAAGTCGTCGCGTTTGGCGAGAATTTCTTCCGGCAATGCACCGATGCATTGTTCAGCGAATTTACAATAGGATGCGCATCCGAAATCCATTTTCGGGTTTGCTAACCGATGGCCGCAATGGGTACATTTACGGGTCGTATCATCCTTGAAGAATTCTATCAGCGTCCCGCATTGGGGGCACCGGGATTCAAATATGGCGCCGGGCTGCCAGTATCGGCTGTCTTGTCCTGGGCATTTCATCTGCGTGACTCCTTATTTTTAATGTTTTTGTTTTGTTTTTAGCATATAAATGTCAAAAACGGTTGAAAAATGCTTTGACTTAAGTCAAGTAGTCAATAAATGTTTACCCAGCAGGGAGCAGAACACGGTGACGTCGAATGCCCATTTTGATTTATTGAAAAAAAACATTTTGTTTGCCGGATTGTCCGATGATCATATTCATCAATTGCTGGCCATCTCCAGGGAAAAAACTTTTTCGAAAAACGAACTGATTTTTTCCGAAGGAGACCCCGGCATTGGATTTTATGTGGTCTCTGACGGACTGATCAAAATATACAAGCTGTCATCTGAAGGAAAGGAGCAGATTCTTCATATTTTCGGCCCTGGAGAGCCCTTCGGCGAAGTGGCCGTGTTTGCCGGTAGAACATTTCCCGCATATGCGGCTTGTCTGACATCCAGCACGGTGCTTTTTTTTCCAAGACAAGCCTTTGTGCAGTTGATTTCTGAAAATCCTTCATTGGCGTTGAATATGCTGGCGGTGTTGTCCTTGCGGCTGCGTCAATTTACAGTTCAAATTGAAAATTTATCGTTAAAAGAGGTTCCGGGGCGTTTAGCGGCGTATTTGTTGATGCTTTCCGTTGAGCAGAACAGCACCACAAGCGTCATGCTTAAAATCAGCAAATCCCAACTGGCGAGCCTGATCGGCACTATCCCGGAAACCCTTTCACGGATGCTAAACCGGATGGCTGACAGGGACTTGATCCGGGTGGATGGACGGCGTATCCGGCTGTTAAATTTAGAAGCATTGCAAGAATTGGCGGACACCGGAAAACTGCCTGAAATGGACGACAGCGCCCGGGCCCCTGCATAGACGAATGATGTTTTCAAATGGACTCTAACATAATATCTTTTTTAGCATTATATTCGGATTTTTTTTAAATTGGGTATCAAACGACCGACATGGGAATGGTAAATCCTTATGGAAACGCCCATCAAATTATTATCCAATGAGACCAATCTAATGCGCGTCCTGGACGCCCTGAAGGAAGGGATCATCGCCCATGACCTGAATCGGAAAATCTTTTTTTTTAACCGGGAAGCCGAGCGCATTACGGGGTATGGCCGCCATGAAGTGCTGCATAAAGATTGCTATGAGGCTTTTGGAGAGCCGTTTTGCGGGGAGCATTGCCTGTTCCGATCCCAGCATCCGGATCTGCCGGATACTGCGGAATATCCCATCACGATTCTGACCAAAGACGGCCAGCCGCGAAACGCCGAAATATCCGTTTCATCCATTAAGGATGAATCCGGACATCCGGTGGGCGTGTTGGCGTTTATTAAAGACATTACCGATATTCTGAAATTTCAACTCAAAAGCGGCGTTTCTGTGGGATTTGGTAATATTATCGGACGGGACCGGAAAATGCAGCTGATATTTCAACAGATCAGGGATCTGGCCGGCTATGATTTTCCTGTTCATATTTCTGGGGAAACCGGAACCGGCAAGGAATTGATTGCTGAAGCCATTCATCATGCCAGCCGCCGAAACGGCGCGCCTTTTGTGCCCATCAATTGCGGCGCGCTTCCTGAAGGATTGATTGAAAGCGAATTGTTCGGCCATGTGAAAGGCGCATTTTCCGGCGCTATCCGCGATAAAAAAGGCCGGTTTGAACTGGCCGACGGCGGCACGATTTTTTTAGATGAAGTGGCCGAGCTCTCCAAGGATATGCAGGTGAAATTGCTGCGGTTTCTCCAGACCGGAAAATTCGAAAAAGTGGGCGGTGAAAAAACCGTATCCGTCAATGTGCGCATTATCAGCGCCACCAACGCAGACTTGAAAAAAGAGGTCAAAAAAAAGAATTTTCGGGAGGATTTGTATTACCGGCTGAATGTGATTCCCATTCATCTGCCGCCCTTGCGGGAACGCAAAACCGACATTCCGCTCCTGGTGGAGCATTATTTGACGCAGGTGAATAAAGATACCGGCCGGCCGCCGGTTTCCATTTCACGAGACGCCTTGGCCTTGCTCATGGATTATCCATGGCCGGGCAACGTTCGTCAGCTTCAAAACGCATTGCAATATGCCATTGTCAAAAGCAACGGTCGTACCATCGGCGTCGAACATCTGCCTCCGGAGTTGGGCATGTTGGAATCCATCGGCTCCAGACGGGGGCCGCATAAAAAATTAGACGTGATAACGGTTCGGGCTGCTTTGGAGAAAAGCGGCCACAACAAGGCAAAAGCCGCGCGATACCTGGGCGTGGGACGTGCCACCCTATACCGGTTTCTTTATGAGCATCCGGAGCTGGATATGGATGTTTCTTCCTGATGCGCACATCGCCTTCCGGCCAATGATGGATTTGACAGATGCGTTGAGTTTTCCATTTAGGCGATGATGGTCTGGGAGCATCACGGGGATATGAATTACCCTGGATTTTTCATGATCTCAGCCAGCTGGGCGCCGTCAATGGATTCCTTCTCCAAAAGCAGGGCTGCGGATTTTTTAAGGGCCTTAAGATTTTTTTGAAGAATTTGAACCGCTCTGTCAAATTGGGCGTTGAGGATGTTTCTCACCTCTGCATCGATCATTTCCGCCGTGGTCTGGCTGTATTCATTTCCGGCGGGAAACTCGGGGATGTTTAAAAATCGGGATTGTTTTTCCCTGGAAAAATAAACTTGTCCCAGGGTGGGGCTCATGCCATATTCCTTGACCATGCTGGCGGCAATGTGGGTGGCCTTGGCCAAGTCATTGTGGGCGCCGGTGGAAATATCGTCAAAAACAATGGATTCCGCGGCCCGGCCCCCCAGAAGTGTGGCAATTCGGTTGAGCAGCTCGCTTTTTTTCATTAAAAACCGATCTTCTGTGGGCACTTGCATGGTATATCCCAGCGCCGCCACGCCCCGGGGAATAATGGTGATTTTTTGAACCGGATCTGTATCGGGAAGAGACATGGCCACAATGGCATGCCCGATCTCATGATAGGCAACAATCTCACGTTCTTTGGGGTTAATGAGCCGGTTTTTCTTTTCAAGTCCGGCCACCACACGCTCCACCGCCTCCTGGAATTCGGGCATGCCGACTTTTTCTTTGTTCCGCCGCACGGCCAGGAGCGCGGCCTCATTGACCAGATTGGCCAGGTCCGCGCCCACCATGCCCGGTGTCATGGCGGCGATTTTTTCCACATCCAAATCAGGCTCTGTCTGGATTTTTTTTAAGTGCACTCTTAAGATATCTTCCCGGCCTTTTTTATCCGGCCGGTCCACGAGGATCTGACGGTCAAACCGTCCGGGACGAAGCAGGGCGGGATCTAGGATTTCCGGACGGTTGGTGGCTGCCATTAAAATCACCCCGATCTGGGGATCAAAACCGTCCATTTCCACCAGCAATTGATTAAGGGTTTGTTCCCGCTCATCATGACCGCCGTAAACACCCACTCCCCGGGCTTTGCCGAGTGCGTCTAACTCATCAATAAAAATGATGCACGGCGCTTTTTCCTTGGCTTGCACAAATAAATCCCGGACCCGGGCCGCCCCCAGGCCCACAAACATTTCAACAAATTCAGAGCCGCTGAGGCTAAAAAAAGGAACGCCGCTTTCGCCGGCCACTGCCTTGGCCAGCATGGTTTTGCCCGTGCCCGGCGGACCCACCAGAAGGATGCCTCTTGGAATCTTGCCGCCGATACGGGTGAATCGTTTGGGTTCCTTTAAAAAATCAATGACCTCCACAAGCTCCTGTTTGGATTCATCCACTCCGGCCACGTCATCAAAAGTTATTCCCAAATCCTGCTGCATATAAATCCTGGCTTTGTTTTTTCCGAGGCTCATAAATCCCGGCTGTTGTCCCATCATGCGCCGCATGGCAAAATACCAGATGCCGATGAACAAAAACACCGGAATAATCCAGGACATCAGATCCCGGAAAAACGTGGATTCAATTTCGCCTTTAAACACAACCCCATGTTGTTCCAGTAGTTGTGAGATTTCCGGATCCACCCGCACAGTCCGAAACAACTTTCCCTTCCCGCCCTCGCCGGCCAATCGTCCCTGAATCTGGTTATGGGTGATGGCCACTTCGACGATGCGGCCTTTTTTTACCAATTGGAGAAATTCGCTGTATGGAATTGTCTCAATGGAAAACACGGAGTAGAGCAGATTATGGATGATCAATACGACCCAAATGCCCACCAGAACATACCAAATGGAAAATTGATGATGCTTTTCCATAATCAAAGGCCTCCTTGATTTTTATTTTTCGAGCCGTATCGCCGGCTGAAGCATTTTTATATTTTTTTGAAAATTTTTTTAGATTATTGGATCGAGTTGCACTCAGGATGATTCTTATCGCACATTGAGCCGGATGGCGGGATCCGGCATTTTTTGATCAGAAAAAACGAAACCGCTATTCCCAAAATTAATGCGGATACGCCAAGGATGGCACATGGTGGAATCTCTTTGACATCGAGAATGATGACCTTTCGCGATATAGCGATTAACGCTACTTCAAGAACTATTTCCGAATGAACAACATGTTCCGCCAGATAGGCCTTGATGGTTTCAAGGAGTTCCACGCCGATGAGGAGTATCAGAAAAAAACCAAAAATTTCAAACAATTGATTGATTTCCAGCCAGGGAGTGGGGGGCGCCAGCATATCTTTGACAATCAGAACACCCAGTTCAATGGTTGAAATGACAACCACAACTCCCATCATCACAATCAAAGAGATAATCACAAATTTTTCAATTTTTTTTAGCATGTCTTCGGCTTTATTAAATTTTTCGGGTTTTTGTCCGGAGCCATTTGTCCATTTCAACGGCGAAAATAATGGTCAATGATGTCAGGAGCACCTCGCCCCATTCCATCAATGTCATGGGGTTGGTACGAAATACCCATTGCATGACCGGAACATAAATTACGGATAAATGAGCAAAAATAGAGGCAATCATCCCAAAAAACAGGATGGGATTGGAAAACGGGTTCATGCGGAAGATGGATTCAGTTTGGGATCTGGAATTGTATGCTTGAAAGAATTGGAAAAACACCATGGTGGAAACCGCAATGGTTCTTGCCTGTTCAAGGGAATCGCCCGATTCAAGGGCAAGATAAAAATTCACAATCACGCCCATGGAAATAATCAGCCCCACCAAAATCGTCCGTTGGATTAAAAGCAAAGACATGATTCCTTCCCGTGGGAAACGCGGGGGTTTTTCGATGATTCCCTGTTCTGCTGGTTCAAAGGCTAAAGCCAGAACTTGAAGGCCGTTGGTGACCAGGTTGATCCAGAGAAGCTGGGACGGCAGATAGGGCAGGGGCAGGCCCATAAACTGGGAGATGAAAATAGACAAAATGGCAGCAACCCCTGTGGGTATCAGAAAAAAAATGACTTTGCGGATGTTTTCAAAAACCACCCGGCCTTCTTCCACTGCATGAAAAATACTTGCAAAATTGTCATCCGCAATCACCATGTCCGCGGCTTCTTTGGCAACATCGGTTCCGGTTTTACCCATGGCCACGCCGATATGGGCCGCTCGAAGCGCCGGCGCATCATTAACCCCGTCTCCGGTGACCGCCACAATATGCCCCCGGCGTTTCATTTGCTCAACAATTCTGAGTTTGTCCCGGGGCGCCACCCGTGCGTAGACCGAAATATTTTCAATCTGATGATAAAGGTCCGCGTCTGTCATGGACTCCAATTCTTTGCCGGTCAGGGCATGGGTTTCATGTTCCACAATGCCCAGTTGACGGGCAATGGCTTCGGCGGTAATGGCATGATCGCCCGTGATCATAATGGTTTTGATTCCAGCGCGTTTGCATCCATCAATGGCTTCCTTGGCTTCATGGCGCGGGGGATCCATCATTCCCTGGAGTCCGGTCAGGATCAGGCCGGATTCAATGTCTTGATGGGTGATCTCCTGGGTGTCGTCGGGCATTTCCTTATAGGCCATGCCCAGAACGCGGAGGCCTTGTTTGGCCAAGGTGTGGGTGAATTTCATAAAATCTTTTCGGATCAGATGATCGCTGATCATGCAGGCAGTGCACATATTCAGGAGTTTTTCAGCCGCTCCTTTTACAAATATGATTTTTTTTCCGTGATGTTCATGCAGGGTCGCCATGTATCCGCGCTCGGATTCAAAGGGAATGATACCAATCCTTGGATAGCGTTGATGCTCAGTTGCCGGATTTAATCCGGCTTTCATGGCGGATACGATCAATGCGGCTTCTGTGGGATCGCCGTTGACTTTAACTTCTCCATTTTCTTCATGAATATGCGATTCATTGCAAAGCAGGCCGATGCGAAACACGTGGATCAGGGATTCAAGCTCATGGGCTTCCACCGGCATTTTTTCATGAAGAATCTCGCCCCTGGGATCATAGCCGCTGCCGGTGATTTCATAGGTGTGTTCCCCGTCATAGACCAATTGGACCGTCATTTCGTTTTTGGTGAGGGTGCCGGTTTTGTCCGTGCAGATCACCGTGGTGCTTCCCAATGTTTCCACGGTGGAAAGATTCCGGATAATGGCGTTTCGTTTGGCCATTCTTGCCACGCCGGCGGCCATGGCAATGGTGACCACGATGGGAAGCCCTTCAGGGATGGCGGCCACTGCCGCGGACACCCCGGTCATAAACATATCCCGGATGCTTTCACCGGTTACCACGCCGTAAGTAAAAATGGCCGCTGCGGATGCGAGCACGCCTTGACCGATATGCTTTGAAAATCGGTTGATTTTTTCTTCAATGGGTGCTCCGGCAGGCCGGGTTTCTTTGAGTTCCTGCGCAATGGCGCCCAATATGGTGTCAGCGCCTGTGTGGACCACGATTCCCTTTGCCCTGCCGCTGACCACAATGGCGCCCATAAACGCCATATTAAGCTGATCGCCGGGCGATAAGGGGGTATCTGCAATAAAAGATGCATTTTTTTCTGCGGGAATGGATTCGCCGGTGAGCATGGCTTCTTCAATTTTAAGCTCAATGGCTTCAAACAGACGGATGTCCGCCGGCACTTTTGCACCCGAAGCCAGCAGCACCACATCTCCGGGAACCAAATCTTCGCTGTTGATTTCTTTTTCTTTTTCGTCTCGGATCACCCTGGCTTTGGGCACCACCATTTGTTTTAAGGCGCGGACACTGCGCTCTGCCTTGTATTCCTGGACAAATCCGATGAGGCCGTTGACAAGGACCACAAATAATATCACTGCCGTGTCAATATACTCTTTCAGAAAAAGGGTGATGCATGCTGAAATCAAAAGAATATAAATCAGGGGGCTGGCGAATTGATGGATAAGAATTTTCAGCCTGCTGATTTGTTCCTGTTCCGCGAGTTTGTTGGGGCCGTATTGGGCCAGACGGATTTGGGCGTGATCCTGGGTGAGGCCGTTTGGGCAGGATTCAAGGCGCTGAAAAACATCCTCGATCTTGAGTTGATACCAGTTCATGGGTATTGGTTTCCAATTTAAAAGATAAAACCATTATTTAAATATTTTTTTACTGCCATGGGTAAAACGATATCAAGAACAAATATGACAAAGGGATAAAAAGTCCGGCACCTGGATGAAGCCGGGGCCCCGAGAGACGGCAATGGGAATAGATCCATTGGATTCATATCCAATACCATGAAAAACAGAAATCCTTTCCCGCCGGGGAAAAAGCAATAGTCTGTTTTTTTGAAAGTGGACAAATATCATTTCGGGGTATTTTATGCGGGTAATCTCAAATTTCGTTTCCGGCGGGGGGACAGGGACGGCCTCTGTCGGGAGGCTGGAGACCGCCCCTTGGATTTCCATTTAATGGGAACAGGTTATTTGTTCCGGTTCACACAGCAACTGGGGATTGACGGCGACTTGGCCGCATTTTTTGCATTGCCACCGGTCGTTGTGCACTTTGTTTTGGCAGAAACTCGGTGCTTTCAAACTTTCTGTGCCACACCAGTCCGCCTTTGTGCCGGTTCCCTGAAGTTTACAGATGTTGTTTGCATCCAGGGCCACTGCCCCGCAATTGGCGCATATGAATGCTTTGGTTTCTTTTGGAAGGGGAACATGTTTTTTTTCTGTCATTTTGTGAATCAACTCCTTTTTTAAGAATTTTTTTGAGTTTCATATAACCAAAGCGCGTCAAAATTACAATCATTTTGATTCGGCAAATGATAATTTTGTGGCTGATTTATATTCAGCCGTTTTTTGGCCCACCCGGGCCGCAAGATCGGGTTGATCCATATAGGTTTCAATGAGACTTTCAAATGCGCTGCCGATGACCACGCCGTCGGCCATGGATGCCACTGCCGCTACATCCTCCTGGGTTGAAATGCCGAAGCCCACACACACCGGCAGTGGGGTCTCGGAGCGCAGCAGCTTCATCTGAAGGTGGATTTCAGAGGTATCCAGGCCGTTGCTGCCGGTGACGCCGGTCTTGGATACCAGATATAAAAAACCGGATGCAGTGGATGCGATCTGTGCCATTCGAGCGCTGGGCGTGGTGGGCGCCACCAGACGAATCAAGGAAAAATCCGATCCAGTCCAGTGGCAGGTCAATTCATCGGATTCTTCAGGGGGAAGGTCCACCACCAGAACCCCGTCCGCGCCGGCTGCTATGGCTTCGGGTTGGAATCGTTTGATCCCATAAGAAAGGATGGGGTTGAAATAGCTGAAAATAATAATGGGAATATCCGTTTTTTTCCGGATCTTGGGTATCATTTCCAGAACGGTTTTCAGCGACACCTTGTTTTTCAGTGCGCGCATGGAAGCGCGCTGAATGACAGGTCCGTCGGCCGTGGGGTCGGAAAACGGCACCCCCAGTTCCAATATATCCATGCCGTTTTCGCACATGGCGGCAATGATGGCATGGGACGTTTCAATATCGGGATCGCCTGCGGTGACAAATCCCACAAGCGCTTTTTCATGATTTTTTTTAAGAGATTCAAATTTTTTTTGAATTCGGTTCATGAGGCTGAATTCCTTTTTAAGGCGATGATGATATTACAATCCTCGGGACGTCACGATTCCTAAATCTTTGTCTCCGCGTCCGGATAGATTGACTAAAATAATATGGGTTTGTGGTCGTTTTTTTGCCTCGGTCATTGCGGCAGCCACTGCATGGGAACTTTCCAGTGCAGGGATGATCCCTTCGAGTTTGCATAAAGAGGAAAAAGCCTGAAGTGCCTGCGTATCATCAACAGCCGTATAGGCCACCCGATGCATATCTTTTAACAATGCATGCTCGGGTCCCACGCCGGGGTAATCCAAACCCGCGGAAATGGAGTGGGCTTCGTGAATCTGACCGTTTTCATCCTGGAGCACATACGATTTGGAGCCATGAAGCACGCCCACGGATCCTGCACAAAGGGTGGCTGCATGCTTCCCCGTCGCAATGCCTAAACCAGCTGCTTCAACACCGAGCATATCCACAGGGTCATGTAAAAATGGATAGAAAATCCCCATGGCGTTGCTGCCTCCGCCCACGCATGCCACAATCAGGTTGGGAAGCTGTCCTGCGAGCGCTTTGAGTTGAGATTTTGCTTCTTCTCCGATGATTTTTTGAAAATCCCGGACCATCCTGGGATAGGGGTGGGGGCCGGCGACGGACCCGATGACATAAAACGTATCCCGCACCGCAGACACCCAGTAGCGCAGGGCTTCATTCATGGCGTCTTTGAGCGTGCCTGTACCCGATGACACAGGCACCACCTCCGCGCCCAATAGATTCATGCGTTTGACATTGGGCGCCTGGCGGGAAATGTCTTCTGTTCCCATAAATATTTTGCATTCCATGCCGAATAATGCTGCTGTGGTGGCTGTGGCCACGCCATGTTGCCCGGCACCGGTTTCCGCAATCACCTTTTTTTTCCCCATCCATTTGGCCAACAAGGTCTGTCCGATGGTATTATTGATCTTATGGGCGCCCGTATGGGTAAGATCTTCGCGTTTTAAGAAAATTTGAGCCCCGCCCAATGCCTGGCTGAGCCGCTTTGCATAAAACACCGGCGTGGGCCGTCCGGCATAATGGGTGAGAAGTTCTTTGAACTCTTGCTCGAATAATGGATGTGTCGCGTACTCCTGATAGGCGGATTCCAGTTCCAACAAGGCCGGCATCAAGGTTTCCGCCACATATCTGCCGCCGTAAATACCGAAATGCCCTTTGGAATCCGGATATGCTGCATTAAGTGGATTCATGAAAAATACTCCTTAATTCTTTTTGAACGCTGGTTTTTTTAACATTTTGAATGAAACGGCTGATTTTATGAAAATCTTTTATGCCCGGCGATGTTTCAACGCCGGAACTGACATCCACTGCATCGGGTTTGGCGGCCAGAATGGCCTCTGCAATATTTTCAGGACACAGACCGCCGGCGAGAACAAACGGAAAATGCTCGCCGAAATCTTTAGCTTCTTCCCAATTCCATTTTATGGCATTGCCGCCGGGTAAAACGCCTTTTTCGCATTCCACCAGAAAAGAGGACGCGTTGTATAAAAACGCATTTTCCACCGAAGGCTCTCCGTTCATATAGAGTCCTTTGATGATGGGGATTTTTAAAAAAAGCAAATCCTCCACATATCGCGGGCTTTCATTGCCGTGAAGTTGGATGGCTTTGATGCCGAAGAACGTGACCATATCAATGATAACTTCAATGGCTTCATTGACAAAAACACCCACCGGCACAATATTCTTGGGAAGGCCTGCGATAATGGCGCCCGCTTGTTCCGGACTTACATATCGGGGACTTTTGGGATAAAAAACAAAGCCCACGGCATCAGCGCCCAGATCCGAGCAGATGACCGCGTCTTGCTTGCGCGTTAAACCGCAGATTTTGATTTGGGGCGTATGAATCGGTATTTCCATTAAACTCATGGGATTGTCCCACATATGCTGTTCTTCTAAGAGAGCAAAAAACGAATGAACGCTTCCGGGTCCCTGGATAAAACAATGCTTTCGCCGATTAAAAAAAGACGAATCCCTGCGCCGCGGATGCATTGGATGTCGTTTTTTGAATGAATGCCGCTGAGCGCCACTGGAATGTGGGAATCGCTTAAATACGACGACATTTCAACCGACCGTTTGACATCTGTATCAAAAGACCGAAGGTTTCGGTTATTGATGCCGATGAGGCGGGCGGTGGTGTTTTGTATTTTTTCAATATCATCTAAGGTATGGATTTCAACCAGGGCATCCATTTGCAACTGATGGCAAAGGTGTAAATATTCCTTTAATTGGTCTTTTGAAAGAATTCTGGCAATCAACAAGATGGCATCTGCGCCCATCACCGCCGATTCGTAGATCTGATAAGTGCTGATGATGAAATCTTTTCTTAGAACAGGCAGGCACGTGGATTGCCGGGCAGCCGTCAAATCCTGATTGCTTCCTTTAAACCATTTGGTTTCGGTCAGGACGGAAATGGCTGAAGCTCCCCCCCGTTCATAGGCAGCGGCAAATCTGCTGGGATCCAGATTCAGACGGATGTCGCCTTTTGATGGTGAGGCGCGTTTGATTTCCGCAATAATCCGAATATCTGATCCGCCGCTCAATAAATTTCCGATAAATGGTCGCCGCATGTGTTTGATTTCAGCCTCTGATCTGAGACTGGCCTCAGACCGGATCTGTTTAAGTCGCCGGAGTTCATTTTTCTTATGCGCGATGATCTGTGATAAAATATCCGTGGTCATGATGCATGTTTTCGGGAAAAAGCTATTAATTCATGAAGTTTATTCATGGCTTTTCCGGAATCAATGGATTGTTCCGCAAGCTTTATGCCCTCTTTCAAATCGGGAGTTTTTCCGGCCGCCGTCAGCGCCGCGGCCGCATTCAACAAGACAATATCGCGTTTGGGGCCTTTTTCTCCGGATAGAATTTTTTGAGTGATCTCAGCGTTTTGTGCCGGTGATCCCCCCATTAAATCCAATGGATCCGCGCGATAGCCAAAGAACTGTTCCGGGGAAATGTCATATGTTAACACACGGCCGTCTCTTAGTTCTGAAATCCGTGTGGGCGCGCAAATGCTTATTTCATCTAATCCGTCATGGCCGCAGACAATAAAGGCGCGTTTTCCCCCCAGCATCAGGAGCGCCTGGGCGAACATTTCCGTCAGGCTGGGGGCATAGACGCCCAGGAGTTGGCAGTTAGCGGCCGCTGGATTGGTCAGCGGGCCGAGCATATTGAAAATACTTCTTAATCCGATTTGCTTCCGGGCATTTGCCGCATAACGCATGGCAGAATGATAAAGGGGCGCAAATAAAAAGCCAATGCCGATATGAGAAACAGCTTCTTCCACCAGCTCGGGATGGATATTTAAATTCAATCCCAGGGCTTCTAAAAGATCCGCGCTCCCGCACTGGCTGGAAACAGAACGATTGCCGTGTTTGGCCACCGTGACCCCGCATCCTGCCACCACAAAGGCCGTGGTGGTTGAAATATTGAAGGTTTTAGCGCCATCCCCGCCGGTGCCGCAGGTATCCACAATGGTGGAAGCGGCAACTGAAATTCGGACGGCTTTTCGCCGCATGGCAACGGCCGCACCTGCCAGTTCTTCATAGGTTTCACCTTTGGTGGAAAGCGCGCCCATCATGGCGCCGATTTGGGCGTCCGTAATGTTGCCTGAAAAAATTTCCATCATCATGTCCGACATTTCCTCTTGGGTCAAGTCGGTGCGGGCGATGATTTTTTTTAAATGTTCTTTAAACATATTTACCCCTCCTATTGACTGATAAAATTTCGTAAAAGACGTTTGCCCACCGGTGTCATGATGGATTCCGGATGGAATTGGATCCCTTCTGTGGGGTGCTCGCGGTGCCGGATGCCCATGATTTCGCCGTCTTCGGTTTCCGCGCTGATTTCAAGGCATTCAGGCAGATGCTCCCTGGATACAGCCAGAGAATGATACCGCATGGCCGGAAACGGCTGGGTGATGCCTTTAAAAATGGTTTTGCCGTCTGAAATGATCATGGACGTTTTGCCGTGCATGATTTTTTTTGCGGAAACAATTTTACCGCCAAAAGCTTCGGCAATGGCCTGATGTCCTAAACAAATTCCCAGGATGGGCACTTTTCCTGAAAATGCCTTGATCGCGGGGATGGAAAGCCCTGCGGATATGGGCGCTCCCGGTCCCGGCGATATCACAATTGCGGTGATGCGGGTATTTTCCAAATCCGATAATGCAAAGGCGTCATTTCTGTAAACCACCACTTCTTCGCCCATCTGGCGCAGATATTGGACCAAATTATACGTAAAAGAATCATAATTGTCGATCATTACAATCATTGCAACCTCCTTATGCCTGCTGCCTTGAAATCATTTCCAGGGCTTTTTGAATCGCCTTGGCTTTATTGACAGTTTCAATCCGCTCTGTTTCAGGATCCGAATCCGCCACAATACCGGCGCCGGCATTGACAATGAGTTTCTGGTCCATGAGGCATGCGGTACGGATGGTGATGGCAAGATCCATATTGCCGTTGAATGAGATGTATCCCACGGCGCCGCCGTATGGCCCCCGGGGATAGTGTTCAATGTCAGCGATGAGCTCCATGGCGCGGACTTTGGGCGCGCCGGAGAGCGTCCCCGCAGGAAACGTGGCGGCCATCAGATCCCAGGCGTCAAAACCAGATTGAATGTCGCAGGTGATATTGGAAACCAGGTGCATGACATGGGAATACCGCTCGATCACCATTAAGTCGGTGACCTGAACCGTTCCGGTCTCAGCCACCCGTCCCAGATCGTTTCTGCCCAGATCCACCAGCATCAGATGTTCGGCCCGTTCTTTTTCATCCGCCAGAAGTTCATCGGCCAGGGCACGGTCTTCTTGTTCGTTTTTGCCTCTGGGCCGGGTTCCAGCAATGGGACGCAGGACGGCCACACCGTTTTCAAGACGGACCATGGTTTCGGGCGATGAGCCCACCAGCGCCACTTCATCCAGGTGCATGAAAAACAGATATGGAGATGGATTGATATACCGTTGGGCCCGATATAAATGTAATAAATTATCAGGCGCATCACAGACAAATGGCTGAGAAAGAACCGTTTGAATCACTTCGCCTGCAATGATGTTGGAAATTATGGTTTTTACCTGGCTGCGGAATTCATCTTCAGGGACAAGTGGCGTCAGGTGATAAGATTTGGGCGTATTTCGTGAAACAGGATGGAATGCGGGGGCTGAAATGGCTTCCAACAGGGTTTTGATTTTTTGCAGGCACGTATGATAGGCCGCGGATGCAAGGGGCTGTTCATCTTTATAGGCAATGGCGACGATCATTAAGGAATTTCGGATATTGTCAAAAATCAACATTTCATCGGGTACGATGAAATGGGCCATGGGCTTTTCTGCCGGCCATTTGTTTTTTATGTTTTCAAAAAAGCAAACGGTTTCATAGGTTAAATATCCCACGAGCCCCCCCCAGAACCTTGGGAGATCCGATATCACGGCCGGCCGGTATTGTTTCATGTGATCCCGCAACAAAAGAAACGGTTTCCCATGATGCCTGATGGTTTCATGAATCTGCCCGTTTGAGCTGATGTCAATGCGGTCCTGATAAATCCGGTAGTGGGTTCTGGCGGATGTGCTTAAAAAACTGTAACGCCCCCACCGCTCACCGCCCTCCACGCTTTCAAAAAGAAACGCCGGGCCTTTATTGAGATAAATTTTTTGGAGCACGGACACGGGCGTTTCCATATCCGCCAATATTTCCATGCAAACAGGAACGACGGTATATTCGTCAAATAATTGCGTAAATGTGGTTTTATCCGGAAATTGACGCAAGAACATTTCTGGCTCCTCTATGCCCTGATATTTTGTTCAAAAAAAAACCGTGGGAGCGTTTCCCACGGTTTTTTAAATAAAAAAACCGTGGGATTTGGTCTGCCCACGGTTTTTATGATTTAGCTAAAGCTCCCGCCGGCAGGCCCTAAGACACGGGCCACCACCAGAAGCCGTTGATAGTATGAAGCATTAATTTTTTTATTAAGATCATTGGTAACCAAGCATAAATTTATTTTTTACATACCTCTAAATTGATGATATGGGTTTTGTCAAGTTATTTTTCGATGCAGGAATCGCATTCGCATAAAGGATGGGTTATGATTGCCGAGATATTATCCACCGGCGATGAAGTGTGTTTCGGCACGGTTGCCGACACCAATGCTGCGCATATCGCCGCTAAACTATGGGATTTGGGAATTGATGCGGTCCGTCACACCTGTGTGCCTGACGATATGGCTTTGATTTCAAGGGCCTTAACCGAAATCGGAAAAAGGGCCGATATTTCGATAATCACCGGCGGTCTCGGGCCCACCATTGATGATATTACCGCCGAAGCCGCCGCCCAATCCGCCGGTGTGCCGTTGGTTTTAAATCAAACCGCTCGAGATTATATTGAGAATTTTTTTGCCAAAATTTCTCGCAACATGTCCGGCTCTGACATCAAACAAGCAATGTTGCCTTTAGGCGCTGTTCCTATATTGAATCATTGGGGAACTGCGCCGGGTTTTATCCTACATATCGGCAAATGCCGTTGTTATTTTTTGCCCGGCGTTCCCAAAGAAATGGAGCATATGCTGGATGAACATGTGATCCCGGATATTCTGAAAATCCGCGGCAATGACAATGTGTTCCATCACACATGGATGATGTCTGTTTTCGGGCTGCCGGAATCCATGGTCAATGAACGGTTAAAGGGGATTTCATCTGTCTATCCTCAAATCCGGCTTGGAATGGTGGCGCGGTTTCCGGTGATTTATGTCAAAATGACGCTAAGCGGAACAGATAAAGACGCCATTTTTTCTATGGGCGAGAATGCCAAAGCATGGGCTCTGGAAGCACTAGGGGATGTCGTGTTCTCATCCCAAGGCCGCACCATGGAAGCAGAAGTGGGGTTTATGTTGAAAAAGAACCGGCTCACCCTTGCCGTTGCAGAAAGCTGCACCGGCGGACTGATTTCTCATTTATTAACCAATATCCCGGGAAGTTCGGAATATTTTTTGCTTTCGGCCGTCACTTACGCCAATGCGGCCAAGCAGAATCTGCTGGGCGTATCCCGGCAGATTCTGGAACAATATGGTGCGGTTCATGAAGAAACGGTTAAACTGATGGCCCAAGGTATCCAAAAGATCTCCGGAGCGGACATCGGCCTTTCGGTGAGCGGGATTGCAGGTCCTACCGGCGCCGCGAAGGATAAGCCCGTGGGCACGGTTTGCGTGGGCGTGTCACGAAAGGACAAGACAACTGCTGCGCGGTTTCAGTCGCCATTTCAAGAACGCTTGTCAAACAAACAGATTTTTGCCATATGTGCGCTGAATATGCTCAGACAGGAATTAAAGACCATGGAATTGAAAGGATAGACAAATGGGGTGGATGGGAAAACTCATCGGCGGGGCCATCGGCCTGGCCCTGGCCGGACCTGTGGGCGCTGTGGCGGGCGCGGTTTTCGGCCATATGTTTGATGAAAATCAAGCATCGAACATTTCAGGAAATCGCTCCCTGACGCAAGATGAGCGCGCCCAGATGACTTTTTTTGTGGCGTGTTTTTCCATGCTGGCTAAAATCGCCCGGGCGGACGGCCGGGTGGTGGATTCGGAAATTTCATCTGTGCGGCGCTTTATGTCGGATGATTTAAAACTCAACGCCCAGAGCATGCGGGCTGCTGAGATGATATTTCAAGCCGCCATGCATTCCCAACAATCCTTTGATGATTTTGCATCTCAGTTCTTTCATCAGTTTCATGATCAGCCCCAATTGTTGGAGATGATGATCGACATCCTGATCCGCGTGTCTGTGGCTGATGGTCAATTAAATGATGCTGAGGAGCGTCTGATCCGTTCGGCTGTTTATGCGTTTCATTTCAGCGAGGATTTGTATCAACGGATCCGACGACGATATATACAGGATTCAAACAAATATTACGCCATTTTGGGTTGCGATCCGAAAGACTCCAATGAACGCATCAAACAGCAATATCGAAAACTGGTTCGGGATTTCCACCCGGATACCGTTGCGGCCAAGGGATTGCCTGAGGAATTTATTACTTTTGCCCATGACAAGTTCCGGGAAATCCAAAGCGCCTATGAAATCATAAAAAAAGAAAGAAACTTATAAAGGAGGTTTCCGTGCTTCACTTTGTTTCCGGTGAGTTGAGCCGATTGGATACGCCGTGCTTGGTATTTTTTCCATGCGAAAATAAAGCCTTGTATCAGGATCCGAGGATCGCCGACATGATTGAAAAAATCATTCAGCGCACGGATTTTAAGGCAAAATCCGGAGAAGAGATTTTTTTGTACGACATTGAAAAGATCCAGGCCAGACGAATTTTGCTGGTGGGTTTGGGAAAATATGAAAAAATCAATCGCGAGACATTACGGGCTTCAGCTGGAAAAGCCGTCAAACATTGCATTCATAAAAACATTGTCTCTGTCACGATTTGTCCGCCGGATCCGGAGCCAATGAATTTGGATGCCCCATCCATTCATGAAAGCCTGATGGAAGGAGCTGTTCTTGCCAATTATATATTTGACCAGTATAAAAAAGAAAAAAAACATAAACCTCTTAAACAAATCGGGTGTTATTCACCCACCCCCCCTCATGAAAAAATCAGAAAACTTGCCGCATATGTGGAAACTGTGTGCAGGGGCGCGCATCTGGCACGGCAGTGGGTGAATATGCCGCCCAATGACAAACGGCCCGATCAGTTTGTCAAATCCATTCAAGAAGCCGCCAAAAAAGAAAATCTCCGGATTTCCATATTCAATGAAAAAGCGCTCCAAAAACAGGGGATGGCCGGCATTTTGGCCGTAGGGTCCGGCAGCCGCAGCCGGCCGCAAATGATCATACTGGAGTATTTCCCGCCATCACCGGCCGGCTCCCGCCGCAAACTCAAAACCGTTTCGCTGGTGGGAAAAGGCGTGACGTTTGATTCCGGCGGCATCAATTTAAAGCCCACCGACGGGCTTTCTGACATGAAATTGGATATTTCCGGCGCCGCAGCCGTGGCCGCGGCATTGATCACTATATCCCGATTAAAATTAAACCTTCGCGTGGTGGGTGTGATTCCGGTTGTCGAAAACATGCCTTCCGGCGATGCGGTCCGGCCCGGTGACATCATTGAGACGTTTTCCGGAAAAACCGTGGAAATCGCCAATACGGATGCAGAAGGGCGGCTGATTTTAATTGATGCCATGAGTTATGCCGAAAAAATATATAAACCGGATGTGATGATCGATTTGGCCACATTAACCGGCGCATGCATGGTGGCTTTGGGTGAAAAAATCGCCGGCCTGTTTTCTCCGGATGATGAATTGGCGGAATTCATCTTGGTTTCAGGCGAAAAAATCCATGAACGTTGCTGGAAAATGCCCCTGCCGGAAGACTATAAAGACTTGTTGAAAAGCGATGTTGCAGATATTAAAAATGTCGGCAGCAGCCGATATGCCGGCGCGGTCACTGCCGCGTTGTTTCTTAAGGAATTTGTGAAAACCGCCCGTTGGGCCCATATTGATATTGCCGGGCCCGCGTATAATAAAAAGGAAAGCGATTATTGTCCTGCCGGCGGCACGGGGTTCGGGGTTCGGCTGATTGTGGATGTGATTCAACAATTATCATCGTTTAAACGGGATTGAGGGATCCAGCGGATGCGGGTGGATTATCAAAAGGTCTTGGTGACCGGTGCGGCCGGATTTATCGGGTATCATTTGGCCAAACGACTGCTTTCGGACGGTATTTGTGTTTGCGGTATGGATAACATGAATTCGTATTATGATGTATCATTAAAGGAAAATCGTCTAAAAGAGCTTGAAGCGTTTCCGGCCTTTAAGTTTTACCCTATTGACCTGACGGATTTGCCGAGCTTGCAGGCCATGTTCCAAGACGGACAATTCGATGTGGTGGTGAATCTTGCAGCCCAGGCCGGCGTCCGGTATTCATTGAAAAATCCCCATGCCTATGTCAATTCCAATCTGGTGGGATTTGTCAATATTTTGGAATGCTGCCGGCATTTTCACATCAAGCATCTGGTGTTTGCGTCATCCAGTTCCGTATACGGCGCCAACACCCAAATGCCGTTTTCAGTGCATCAAAACGTGGATCATCCCGTCTCATTGTATGCGGCCACTAAAAAAGCCAATGAGCTTATGGCTCATACTTACGCCCACCTCTATCAACTGCCGTGCACCGGGTTGCGATTTTTCACCGTTTACGGTCCCATGGGCCGGCCGGATATGGCGTTATTTTTGTTTACACGGGCGATTCTGGCGGGCGAACCCATCCAGATTTTTAATCACGGTCATATGAAGCGGGATTTTACGTATATCGACGACATCATCGAAGGAGTGGTCCGCATTATGGGAAAATTTCCCGAGCCTGATCCGAACTGGTCCGGACTTGCACCTGACCCAGGCGCGTCATATACGTGTTACCGGATCTATAATATCGGCAACAATAATCCTGTTTCATTAACCCGATTTATTGATCTTATTGAAAAATCACTGGGCAAAAAGGCCATCCGGCAATACTGCGATCTTCAGCCCGGAGACGTAAAGGAAACCTTTGCTGATATTGATGATTTATATAAAGCCGTGGGTTTTGCGCCCAGAACATCCATCGAGGAAGGTGTTGAAAAATTTATTCAATGGTATAAATCATATTATCACTGTTAAAATCCCAAATGGTTTGCCGCAAGAGGCGATTCACGGATTCAGGGTGTTGATATGATTTATTCAATGGTATAAATCATATTATCACTGTTAAAATCCCAAATGGTTTGCCGCAAGAGGCGATTCACGGATTCAGGGTGTTGATATGAACAGAATATTGATTATTGCAGGCATTGTTTTAATCGTTATCGGCATTGCCTGGCCATGGCTGGTGAGACTCCCTCTGGGCCGGTTGCCGGGTGACATCATTGTGTCAAAACCCAATTTAAAAATATATTTCCCGATTACCACCATGGTGATCATCAGCATTATTTTATCTGTCATCATGTGGTTGTTGAAAAAATAAGTGGATACCCGAAAGGATAGATATGGACATCACCCCCAGCGGCTGGCTGTTCCTGATTGTTTCTTGGACGGTCATCATTGGCCTGAACGGATTTTGTTTTTTTAAAATTTTTAAGGAAAACAAAGAAAAGATCGTGGACACCATTGATCTGGAAGCCAAAATCGATGAAATGGATCCTTCCTGATGAAATCTTATTTTTCTTAGCTAGAATTTTCCAAGGGTTCTGGTTTCCCATGATCCATGGCAGCGCTTTCTCCATGATGTTTGCCGTCCTGATAATTTTTTTCCCCATACCATAAAATCTGGCGGCAGATGCCCCGGATGATGGAAACTTCCCGGGCCCGAAGCGGCAGCCGGGAGAAAAAAAGGCGCATTTTATTCATCCAATAATCCGGGTTGTCGGGTTGAATGTAATTGATTTTGACCAGAATGTCCTTGAGTTGATCATACATGCCGTCCAGCTCGTGACGTGTGGCCAGGCGTGGGATAAACGGCGCTTCTTTAGGACAATGGGCGTTGAAGATTTCATAGCAGATGATCATAACCGCCTGGGCCAGATTAATGGAAGAAAAATCAGCTGTGGGGATATTCACTAAGGCATGGCATAACCGCAACTCTTCATTGGTGAGCCCCCGGTCTTCTGGTCCGAATACAACGGCAACTTTGTTTTTTTCCGAAATGCGAACCAGCTGTTGCGCAAATTCCGACGGCTGATAAATGGCCTGACGTTGGGATCCCAAACGCGCAGACGTTCCGGCCACATAAGTAAACCCAGACAACGCGGTTTTTAAGTCTTTTTGCACTTCAATGGCAGCCACAACATCTGCCGCGCCATGGGTGGCAAGCCTTAAAATCAGTTTTTCATCATATCGTTCCGGATCCACCACCACCAAATGCGAAAGGCCCATGTTTTTCATAGCCCGGGCCGCAGATCCGATATTTTCCGGATGCTTGGGGCGGCATAACACCACGGAGATATGGTCCAAATGGGTTTTTTCGGTAGGATTCATGGCGTTATTTGATGTTGTATTCTTTCAGAAAGCTGATAAAAGCCGCGCATAAGGGGGACAGCGTCCGATCCTGATGAAGCGACAGATAAAAATGGCGTTTGAGATTTAACCCCTCCACCTTAAGGGCCTTAAGAGTGCCGGCGGCCAATTCATCTTTGACGGCAATGGTGGATAATATCGAAATCCCGATATTGTGTTTAATGCCTTCGATCACTGCCGCGGTGCTTCCCATTTCCGCAACAATCTGTAAATCCCGGATGCTTTTGTTGCGCTCTTCCAGTGCGCGTTCCAGGGATGCGCGGGTCCCAGAGCCGCTTTCCCGCATAATAAAGGATGCTGAGGTAAGCGATGCGAGTGTGATTTTATTTTTTTTAGCCCAGGGATGCCCGCTGGGCACAACCAACCGCATGGTGTCTTCAAAGAGTCGGCTTTGGTGGAGCCATTGCCGGTCCACCTGTGCGCCCACAACGCCCACATCGATCTTAAAAGAAAGGATATCGTCAATGATTTGGGCCGTGTCGCCCACGGATAATGATATTTGAACCTCTTGATGGGAATCCAAGAAATTCCCGATGATCCGGGGAAGAATATAATTACCCGGGATGGTGCTGCCGCCGATGTTTAATTTGCCGCTGATTTTGCCGAGAAATTGCGACATGGCGGTTTGGGTTTCTGAAAAAATATGCATTAATTTTTCCGAATAGGAATACAGCAGTTCCCCAGCCTTGGTGGGGATGGCTTTTTTCCCCAGACGGTCAATAAGGCGGCTGCCGAAATATGTTTCCAGCTCCTTGATATGGCTGCTGACCGTGGGTTGGGTCAGATGAACGGATTTGGCGGCTTTGGAAAAGCTGTTGAGCTCCACCACTTTCATAAAGATTTTTAGATGCCAGAGGTCCATGACACGTCCTTATGTTTTGGATGTCTATGATAGAAATTTTCTTTAGGTATATCAAAAACAATAGAAATTATGAATTTGAATTATCATTTTTCAAAATATAAGAATATGAAAAATAAAGCCTAAGAATTAAAATTATTATCCGACCTATAACAAATAATTCAAGGAGAATCATGCAGATGGAAATTGATGCCAGAAAACTCTCATGTCCTGCGCCCGTCATTATGACCAAAGACGCTGTTGAGAAGAATCATCCAATGCAGATCACCATCATTGTGGACAATGAGGCGGCCAAACAGAATGTTTCCCGATTTCTTCAATCCAAAGGATATGGCGTAGAAACACATTCAAAGGGAAAAGATTTTGTGGTGACAGGGGTTCGATCGGACGCCACACCTCAATCCTGTGACATTTTTCCGGAAAGCCAGCCAGGCTCAAAGAAGATTATGGTCATGGTGGCCACGGATCGTTTGGGGTATGGCGATGATGATTTGGGTTTCAAATTGATGATGAATTTCATCAAAACCCTCAAAGAAATCCAGCCCGAGCTGTGGAAACTGGTGTTTGTCAACAACGGCGTGAAGTTGGCTGTGGAAGGGTCTCCGTTATTGTCAGACCTCAAACAACTGGCGCTCACAGGCACAGATATTTTGGTATGCGGTACCTGCTTGAATCATTTCCAGCTTTTGGAAAAAAAACAAGTTGGGGAAACCACCAATATGCTCGATATCGTTACCGCCATGCAACTGGCGGATAAGGTGATCACTATTTAATGGTTGTATTTTTCAAGTAAATTTTTGTATAAATAAAAAAAGGATTCGGTACAAACTTCACGCCTTGAAATGATAATGTGGTGTTGGTGTTGGGTGCGATGCCGGCTGCAATCGGCCGGATCCCTGAAAAAATATGAGCAAATTTACAGGAATCAACCATCTGGCATTTGCCACCTGCGATATGGAGACCACCATCCGGTTCTGGCGGGATCTGCTGGGCATGCGATTGGTGGCCGGTATCGGCAAGGCCAAATACCGCCAGTATTTTTTTGAAATATCCGATGCGGATATGATATCTTTTTTTGAATGGTTTTAAGTGGAAAAAATTCCTGTGAAAGATCATGGGGTCCCGGTAGCCGGGCCTTTTCATTTTGATCATGTCGCCTTTTCCGTTGAATCCGATGACGCCCTCTGGGAATTAAAAGAACGTCTCGAAGCGGCTGATTTCTGGGTGTCTGAAGTCATGGATCATGGCTTTATTCATTCCATTTATACCTTTGATCCAAACCATATTCCCATTGAATTCAGCGCACCGGTTGCGGGTATGGATTTGCGTCAAAATCCCAAAATGGCGGATCCACATCCGCCGCCGGCCGGCCGGGAAGGGCCTCAGCCACAGCCGTGGCGCTGGCCGTCGCCCCTTCACAAAACACCTGAATCCGAAAAAATAATATTTCCGGGTGAGGGGATTGCCTTGACGGAACTGGGGGATGGGAACTCAAAATAAGATTAAACGATCAACAATATTCAAATCAAATATGATGAAAATATCTCGCGAAAGGAATGGACCATGAAACTGATCATTGTGGGCGGTGTGGCCGGCGGAGCCACTGCCGCAGCCCGCGCCAGACGCTTAAATGAACATGCGGAAATTATATTGATCGAGCGTGGGGAATTTATTTCGTTTGCCAATTGCGGATTACCCTATTATATCGGCGGTATCATCAAAAAGCGCGAAAATCTTTTGGTGACCACGGCCAAGGCGTTTCAGGAACGTTACCATATTGATGTCCGTCTTTTTTCAGAAGTGACGGCCATTGACCGTCCAAACAAAAAAGTCGTGGTGAAAAATATCGTCACCGGCGAAACCTACCAGGAATCTTACGATAAACTGATCCTTTCTCCGGGCGCTGAACCGGTGAAGCCCAGGCTTGAGGGGATTGAACTGGAAAACATCTTCAGCCTGCGCAATATCCCCGACGTGGACCGTATCAAAACTTTTGTGGACACCCGCAAACCTAAAGCCGCAGTGGTGGTGGGAGGCGGTTTTATCGGTGTTGAAATGGCGGAGAATCTGGTTCACCGGGGGGTTCACACAACCATCATCGAAAAGGTGGAACATGTCATGCCGTTTTTGGATATTGAGATGGCAGGATTGCTCCATGCATATCTTGAGGAAAAAGGCGTTCAGTGCATCCGGGGGGATGGAATCAAGGCCTTTTTTAAGCACGGGGATCGTTTGATGGTGCTGACGGAACTCAATCGCCAGATTGAATGCGATATGGTCATCCTGTCCGTCGGCATAAAACCTGAAAATCGACTGGCAAAGGAGGCGGGCTTGAAACTGGGCGAAATGGGCGGAATTCAGGTGGATGCCGCCATGCGCACATCGGATCCGGATATTTTTGCCGTAGGCGATGCGGCCGAAGTCTTTGACTATTGCACCGGCCGAAGAACCATGACACCGCTGGCCGGCCCTGCCAACAAACAGGGAAGAATCGCGGCGGATAACGCCATGGGCCGAAAGACCGTATTTAAAGGCACATTGGGCACATCCGTTGTCAAAGTCTTTGATATGACCATTGCGTCCACAGGCGCTAATGAAAAGATATTGCGGGCGCACAACATACCCTATCAGGTGAGCTACACCCATTCGGGGTCTCATGCCTCTTACTATCCGGGGGCTGAAATGATGGCCATTAAGCTGCTTTTTTCACCGGCAAACGGAAAAATCCTCGGCGCTCAGATCATCGGCAAACATGGAGTGGATAAACGTATCGATGTGCTTGCCACAGCCATTCACGGCAATATGACGGTTTATGACCTAGAGGAATTGGAATTGGCCTATGCCCCGCCGTATTCATCCGCCAAGGATCCGGTGAATATCGCAGGCTTCGTGGCCGCCAATATCATCAAAGGCGATGTCCAGAATGTCAATTGGGAGGAGTTGCTTCACCTGGATCCCCAAAGCGATGTTTTAATTGATCTTAGAAACAAAGATGAGCTTGAAAAATCCGGAAAAATCAACGGCGCGCTGCATATCCCCCTCCATGAGTTACGAAACCGCCTTTCAGAATTGGATCCTAAAAAACGATATATCGTGTTCTGCGCAGTGGGATTGCGGGGATATGTGGGGCATCGGATTTTGACTCAACACGGCTTTAATTCCAGGAATTTAAGCGGCGGTTTTCGAACCTTTTTGGGCGCTAAGGAAAAAATCATGAAAGAATCCAATCGCACGCCCCTCTGGATGGCTGAATAGCATGCCGCTGGTGGGGTATGGCCTTTTGGCCAGCTTTTTGGCCGGATGCGCCACGGGCATCGGGGCCTTGCCGATTCTGGTCTTTGCCCGTGTGTCCAAAAATATATTAAACACTTTGTTGGGTGCATCCGCCGGCGTGATGCTGGCTGCCACGGCTTTTTCATTGATTTTGCCCGGTATTCACAACGGCGATCTTTTATGGCCGGGATACGGGGTTTATATTACGGCTTTTGGCATGCTGGCGGGCGCCGTATTGCTGGATCTGGTTGACAAATGGCTTCCCCATGAACATTTTTTTAAAGGGCCTGAAGGGCCGTCTTCCCGTTTAAAACGGATTTGGCTGTTTGTCATCGCCATTACCATTCATAATTTTCCTGAAGGGATGGCTGTGGGAGTGGGGTTTGGTTCAGGCGATATGGGGCAGGGGATCACCCTTGCCATGGGCATCGGCCTGCAGAACATGCCCGAAGGGCTTGCCGTGGCGCTTTTCTTGGCGGGGCTTGGTTATCAACGGTGGAAAGCCATTGGAATCGCGATGCTTACCGGTTTGGTGGAACCCGTCGGCGGCGTGCTGGGCGCTGCCGCGGTGTCCATTTTTCATCCGGTGCTTCCCGTCGCATTGGCCTTTGCAGCCGGCGCCATGCTCTTTGTCATCAGCGATGAAATTATACCTGAAACCCATTCGGCCGGGCGTTCCAGACAGGCGACCTATGGGGTGATGATCGGATTTATCATCATGATGGTGTTGGATAATATTTTTGGATAGTTTGACTCATCTAAAGTGCTGTTCTGCGGATCATGATGAAGCATATAAACACGCAAATAATTATTGAATGAACCTGAGCGGACAGGAGGTCTTATGGCGAAAAAAATTTTAATTGCGTTTGATGATTCTGAAAATGCCATGCGGGCGGTCAATTTTGTGGCCGCGCATTTTACCTGCGATTGCAACATCACATTAATGAATGTGCTTCCGGACACGGAAATCATATGCACCTTGCAAAGCCCGGAATTGACGCCGTACTTTCTTGAGCAGCAAGCTTATTTTTGTAATTTGGAAAACAAAAAAAAAGAAATTGTGGAGCGGGCGCTTCAAAATGCCCGCGCTCATTTGATTGCCTGCGGGTTTGAAGATCATAACATCAGAATTGAACTCAAAAAACGAGAACAGGGGATTGCACGGGATATCATCAAAGAAGCCAACTCGGGCCAATATGATCTGGTGGTGTTGGGCAGAAAAGGATTGTCCGGCATTAAAGATTTTTTGCTCGGAAGTATTGCCCAAAAAGTGCTTCATGGTGTCAAGGGGGTTTCCGTGCTCTTGGTGGAATAAGCGAATCATTTTTCTTTAAGGACATGCGATGAATATTTTGATCACCGGAAGTTCCGGATTCGTCGGCACCCATTTAACCCGGTTTTTTCTGGATGCAGGGCATAAGGTCACAGGAATTGACGCCGTTTTGCATTCAGAGCCAACCCCTTTTTCCAACTTTCATTTTATCCGGGCCGACACCACAGTTCCGGGAGAGTGGCAACGCGCCGTGAAGGGTCAAGATGTGGTGATCAATTTGACCGGAAAAAATATTTTCCGGCGTTGGACCGAGCATTATAAGCGATTGATTTACGATACTCGGATTTTAACCACCCGCTTTGTGGCGGAAGCTTTGGACACGGGAAACAAAACCCTGTTTATTTCCACTTCTGCTGTGGGATATTACGGAGATCGAAAGGATGATCTTTTAGATGAAAACGCATCTTCTGGTAAGGATTTTCTGGCCCGTGTGTGTGTGGATTGGGAAACAGAGGCGACCAAAGCAGCACACAAAGGAGGCCGTGTGGTCATCACGCGGTTTGGCGTTGTTCTGGGAAAAAACGGCGGCGCCCTTTCCGCCATGATACCGGCATATCGATTTTTTTTGGGCGGCCCTTTAGGCGACGGCGCCCAATGGTTTTCCTGGATTCATATTCAAGATCTTTTGGAGGCAATGGCTTTTATCATAGCTCATCCGGATTTGGAGGGACCTGTGAATTTCTGCGCCCCGCAGCCTGTTAGAAATAATGATCTCGCCAAAGCCCTTGCCAGAGAGCTTAACAGGCCCGCGGTTTTAAGAGTGCCGGCGCTGATAATGCGGATTGCGGCCGGTGAGCTCGGAGCTTTGGCTCTGGCCAGCCAACGGGCGGTTCCGGCAAAATTATTGGCATCGGGATTTCAGTTCCGCTATCCGAATATTCAAAGCGCGTTGACCGCCGTCATCCATTAAGTAATATGTAATAAGAAATTGAATTTCAACCCAAAAAGTTGGCATCATAGATTTGATTTTATTTTGAGGTTCGGTCCCGGCACCACGGCTCGGGAGTCCCTATTTAGGAGATGCACATGAAGAAAACATTTCATATTCCCAATATATCTTGCCAGCATTGCATTAAAACCATTGAAAATGAATTGTCAGAACAACCAGGGTTTGTATCCATTTCCGGCGATGCGGCCGTAAAAAACATCGTCGTGGAATGGAACCCGCCCCTGAACGAAGCGCGGATTCTTGAGATTTTAAAGGATATCAACTATCCTGCGCAATAAATCCGACCCAATGTTTGCTGAATATAATAAAAACATTGAATATTGAAGTTCGAACCTCAGAACTTGAGGGTTCATTGCAACCGCGAAAGAATTCCGTTTTAGCGTTTAAAGTCCAATGAAATTTTTTTAATTGAGTTCGATATGCCGAATACCGGGCACAGCGCCATGAAATCCCAATCATCCCAAGAAAACCATACCAGCCAATCCGCTGCATTGCTCATTTCCGGCATGACGTGCGCCAATTGCGCCAGCACCATTGAACGGGTCTTACAGCGGAAAGTCCCCGGCGTGTTCCGCGGGTCTGTGAATTTCGGCGCGGAACGGGCCATTGTCGAATTCGACCCGAATCAAACGGATCTGTCAAAGATCGTTGCCGCCATTGAAAAAGCAGGATACGGCGCCACCCCGTTGGATGAAATCACCTTGCATGACGCCGAGACCCAGGCCCGGGAAAAAGAAGTTTCGGACCAGCGTCGGAAATTTTTTGTCGGCTTGGTATTCACCCTGCCGCTTTTTGGTCTTTCCATGGCCCGAGATCTTCATCTCATCGGGCCATGGTCTTATTTGCCGTGGATGAATTGGTTTTTTTGGGCATTGGCCACGCCGGTTCAGTTTTATACCGGATGGGATTATTATGTGGGCGGATTTCGCAGCATAATCAACAAAAGCGCCAACATGGATGTGTTGGTGGCCATGGGGTCTTCGGTGGCCTATTTATATTCATGTGTCTTGGTGTTATTTCCAACTCCGGGCGGCCATGTGTATTTTGAAACCGCCGCTGTCATTATCACCCTGGTCAAACTCGGCAAACTTCTGGAGATCAAAACCAAACGAAAAACCGGCGGGGCCATCCGAAAACTTTTGGGGTTATATCCGGATACAGCCGTTGTTTTACGCCAAGGCATTGAATCGGAGATCCCCGTTAAACAAATCCGTCCCGGCGATCGGATTCTTATGCGTCCGGGTGCACGGATTCCTGTGGACGGTCTGGTGGTGGAAGGAAGTTCCGCAGTGGATGAATCCATGATCACGGGCGAGTCCATGCCCGTGGATAAAAAACCCGGGGACATGGTGGTGGCCGGCACCATGAATCTGGATGGATATTTCCAATTCAATGCCACCCGGGTGGGAGACCAGACGGTGTTGGCCCAGATTATCCGATTTGTGCAGATGGCCCAGGGGAGCAAAGCGCCCGTTCAGGCCTTGGCGGATCGGGTGGCTTCGGTGTTTGTTCCTGCGGTGATCGGTATCGCCGTTATAACGTTTTGCGTATGGTGGTTTGTATCCGGCGATATGGTGACCGCCATGATCCGGTTGGTCTCGGTCTTGGTCATAGCCTGTCCCTGCGCCCTTGGACTGGCAACCCCTACTGCCATGATGGCCGGCATGGGCAAAGCGGCGGAAAATGGAATTTTGATCAAAAACAGCATTGCCCTTGAGACCGCCGCCCATTTGGATGTGATTGTTTTGGACAAAACCGGCACCATCACATCAGGAAAACCATCCCTTCAGGATATCGTGGATTTAGGTCCAAGCAAACAATCAATTGATGCGCTTTTGGAACTTGCGGCTTCGGTTGAAAGGGGATCCGAGCATCCCATCGCCAAGGCCATTGTACAAGCTGCCATGGATCGCGGCCTGGCGCTGAAGGATCCCGAAAATTTCATCGCATACGGCGGCAACGGGGTGCAAGCTTCCATCGCCGGACAAATGGTCAAAGTGGGACGACCCGACTGGTTTGAAGCATCCGGGATGTCATTTTCATCTTGTTTGGATAAAATCGATTCCTTGCGGAACAAAGGCCGAACCGTCATGCTGATTTCCGTAAACCAAGAATTGCGCGGATTGATTTCCGTGGCAGATGCTCTCAAACCAGACTCCCAAAAGGCCATCGAGCGCATCAAAGGTATGGGACACGCCGTGCGCATGGTCACCGGTGATCATGAAACCACAGCCCGGGCCATTGGCAAGCAGGTTCAGATCGAAAACATCATTGCCAACGTCCTGCCGGCGGAAAAAGCAAAATTTATTCAATCCCTTCAGCAGGAAGGGTTTTGCGTCGGCATGGTAGGGGACGGCATCAATGATGCGCCGGCCCTGGCTCAGGCAGATGTGGGATTTGCCATTGGCTCAGGGATCGATGTGGCCATTGAGTCCGCGGATATCATACTGACTTCAGGAAGTTTGATGGGGGTTCCCCGGGCCATTCAAATCAGCCGCCAAACCATGAAAACCGTCAGACAGAACCTATTTTGGGCCTTTGGCTATAACTTGATTCTAATTCCCACGGCCGCGGGCGTTTTGGCGCCTTTGAATCAATTGCCGGTATTTCTTCATCATCTGCATCCCATGCTGGCGGCCTTGGCCATGTCATTCAGCAGCATCTCAGTGGTCGTCAACAGCCTGTTGCTTTATAAAAAAAAAGATTTGATATAAACATTTTGTTTTTAGAACAGGAGGTTTTTATGAATATTGATAAAATGGTGATGCGGACCGCGGGCAGTATGATTTTGATCAGCCTGTTGCTTTCAAGGATCCACAGCCCGCACTGGCTCTGGTTTACGGCATTTGTCGGTGCCAATATGCTGCAGGCGTCGTTTACGGGATTCTGTCCCTCTGTAAAATTGTTTAAGAAACTGGGCATCAAACCGGGGCAGGCGTTTGAATAAATCCAGTCCTTCAGACCTCTTTTGCCGACTTAACCGACTATACGAGCAATATAATCGGAGAGAATACATCCATCCGGATCCCCTGGAATTTTTGTATCAATATCCAGAGCAAAAGGATCGGGAAATCGTCGGATGTATCGCCTCCAGCCTGGCTTATGGCCGGGTGCAGCAGATTTTACAGAGTGTGTCCCGGGTGCTTTTGATTATGGGCCCCTCGCCGTATATGTATTTAATGAAAACACCTCCCGGAGAAATACGCCGGCGCTTTCAATGTTTTGTGCATCGGTTTGCCACAGGGGAACATATATATGCCTTATTGATCGGCATCAAACATATCATTACGGCATTCGGATCCCTGTATAACTGCTTTTTAGAAGGATATTCGGCCTCTGATGAAAACCTTCTGCCCGCGTTGACTCTGTTTGCCAGACGGTTCCATCAAACACCCGGCATTGAAAATCCCGGCCACTTGATCCCTTGTCCGGATAAAAAAAGCGCCTGCAAACGTCTGAATTTGTTTTTAAGATGGATGGTCCGACAGGATTCGGTGGATCCGGGCGGTTGGCAAGATATTGCACCTTCAAGATTAATTGTTCCCTTAGATATCCATTTGCATCGTATCAGCCGGGCAATGGGGCTGACATGCCGGAATCAGGCTGATTTAAGAACGGCCTTGGAAATTACAGAGAAATTTAGAATATTGTCGCCCGATGATCCAGTGCGATTTGATTTTGTATTAACCCGGTTTGGCATCCGGAGGGATTTGCATCTTCAAAAGTGGATGGCCTGTTTGGAATAAATCCCGGGCAACAAATGTGTAATTTTTTCATTGACCTGGCAGGATTCATCTGTTAAAAAGCGGTAAAAATTCAGCGTGGGGATGTAGCTCAGCTGGGAGAGCGCGGCGTTCGCAATGCCGAGGCCAGGGGTTCGATCCCCCTCATCTCCACCAAACTCCAATTCAAGCGTTTTTTTCCCAACTGCCAAACATCCCAATGGACAAATGTGCTGCAATATGATAGGGCGGCGATAAATTCCTCTTTGCAAGATAACATGCCTGATTTCAGAGGTGGTTTTTTAAAGGGTTGTTTTAGCTTTAAAAAATACATCTTGTAATTCAAAGCATTGGATTGTATGGGGAAAAAATCCTAACAAAGGATCAAAACGGCATAAATTCAGCGAATTTTTTTTGTGTCTAGTATAACCAATCATTCGGATTTTGATATGAAACGATATGCGGAAATGGAGCGCACCACCAAGGAAACCAAAATCCAGGCTTTTTTTTGTGTGGATGGCATCGGTAAGTATCAGATTTCAACAGGGATTCCGTTTTTTGACCACATGCTGACCCTGTTTTCCGTGCATGGTTTTTTTGATCTGACATTAACTGCCGCAGGCGATATTGAGGTGGATTTTCACCATACCATCGAAGATGTCGGGTTGGTGCTGGGAGATTTGATCCATAAAGCCTTGGGGGATCGAAAAGGAATCCGAAGATACGGGTTTGCCCAGATCCCCATGGATGACGCCATGAGCGCCGTCACCATTGATCTTTCCAACCGGCCCTTTCTCGTGTATGAATTGCCGGAAAAACTCAAACTTCAGCCGGATGGTTTTGCGAATCTGTTTAAAGAATTTTTCCGGGCTTTGACCAATCGGGCGGGTATGAACCTGCATATTCACACCCATTATGGTGAAAACGATCACCATGTCACTGAATCCATTTTTAAGGCATTCGCCCGCGCCCTGGATCAGGCCACAACAGTGGATGAACGGGTTGAAACGTACCTTTCGTCCAAAGGTGTTTTATAACCTTTTTGATTCTTATGCATGCTTATGATCATCATTCCAGCCATTGACATCAAAGGTGGCAAATGCGTGCGTCTTCTTCAGGGACGTATGGATGCAGAAACGGTTTTTTCGGATGATCCGCCGGCCATGGGGATCCGCTGGCAAAGCCAGGGCGCCCAAATGCTCCATGTGGTGGATTTGGACGGCGCCGTGGAAAAAAAGCCTAAAAATATAAAGACGGTGGGCGACATTGTCCAGCGGGTTGGCATTCCGGTACAGGTGGGCGGCGGCATCCGGGATTTGGAAACCATTGGCATGTATCTGAACCAGGGGGTGCATCGGATTGTGATTGGTACGGAAGCAGTCCGAAATCCAGAACTCGTGAAAACAGCATGCCGGGCGTTTCCTGAAAAAATTGTTGTGGGAATAGATTCCAGAGCCGGATTTGTGGCCATTGAAGGGTGGACCCAAACCACAAAAACAACCGCTGTGGACCTTGCCAAAAAATTCGAAGATTGCGGAGTCGTAGCCATTAATTTTACGGATATTGAGCGCGACGGCATGAGAACTGGCCCCAATATCGCTGAAATTCAAAAGGTGGCCCGGGCGGTTGCAATTCCCATTGTGGCTTCCGGCGGCGTGTCTGACATGGAAGATATCAAACGTCTGATTCCCCTTGAAAAAGACGGGGTGATCGGCGTGATTGTGGGACGCGCGCTTTATGACGGGAGTCTGGATTTGAGATCCGCCATTGAATTTTTAGAAACATACTGATTTTACATTGACAAACCGGAATTAAAGTTTTAAATTATTTTGTTAAAAATTTTAAATAAACATCAAAGAGTTGCAATTTTCGCAGACCAGCTCAAATGCGGATGTCTATTTTATAAATTGCCTATAGAAACAAGAATCAATCTTGTTTTGCCTTTACCAGGTTAAAGGAGGGCATTTTCACTGGCGATGCATATTACCGAAGACAAACGGGCTGAAATTCGCCAACGCGCCGATATTGTCGACATCATTTCTGAACGGATTGTTTTAAAAAAAGCGGGCAAAGACTTTGTGGGTCTTTGTCCGTTTCATTCTGAAAAAACCCCTTCTTTCATGGTCAGCCCCAGCAAACAGATTTACCATTGTTTCGGGTGCGGCGCTGGCGGCGATGTGTTTAGCTTTGTCATGAAATATGAAGGGATCGGGTTTCCCGAAGCGCTTATGGAATTGGCGCGCCGATATGGCGTTGATCTGCCGGCAAGGTCTGTTTCTTTGGATTCAAAAACTGTTTCGGAAAAGCAACAGCTCTTTGACATCAATCAACGGGTCATGCATTTTTATAAAACCCAGTTGATGGATCCACGTGTGGGTGAATCCGCCCGGCAATACCTTCAACACAGGGGGATTGGCCCCAAAATCATGGAGGCCTTTGAACTGGGGTTTGCGCTTGACGGATGGAATCAACTGACGCAATTTTTGACCAAATCAAAAATCCCTTTGCATTTGGCGGCAAAGGCGGGGCTCATTATCCCCAAAGAAAATAAGGGATATTACGACAGATTCAGAAACCGGATCATTTTTCCTATATTGGATGAGAAACGCCGGGTGATCGGATTCGGGGGACGCGTGTTGGATGATTCAAAACCCAAATATTTAAATTCCCCGGAATCGCCCATTTATCATAAAGGGAAAACGCTTTACGGTGTTCACGCATCCAAAGACAAATGTCGTGAAACAGAAACCGTTTTTATCGTGGAAGGCTATTTTGATTTAATGGCCTTACACCAGCATGGGTTTACCAATGCCGTGGCCACCCTTGGCACGGCTTTGACATCAGATCATGTTCGGATGTTAAAGCGGGGGTTTGCCAAAAAAATTTTTTTGGTATTTGATTCGGATTCAGCTGGCGTCAAGGCTGCTCATCGGAGCATTCCCCTGTTTATCAATGAATCCGTCAGCGCGTCTGTGGTGATTTTGCCCAAAGGTTATGACCCGGATTCATTTTTGATCGAAAAGGGTGCCCAGGCGTTTCAGGAGGCGGCGGATCAAGCCTTTGGGATGATGGATTTTTTGCTTGAATCCGCCGTATTGCAATACGGTCTGACAGTGGAGGGTAAAATCCGGATTATTACGGAAATGGCGGATCCCCTGTCTCAAATCTCAGATTCGGTGGCGCGGGCGATTTATATCCGGCACCTGGCGGAACGCATTGGCGTGGATGAATCCGTCGCTTTAGAGAAAATCAAAATCGCAGCCATGCGCGCAAACCAGCTTCAGCAGAAAGCCGCACGCCGGGATGCGCATCCTGCCGGAGGCAATGAGGTTTCCGGGGCGCATGAGAGAACCCAGATAATTTCAGAAACCGTTCGAATTGAAAAAAAGATTGTGGCCATGATGGTTCAATATCCCGACATTTTACCTCAAGTCAAAAAAAGCGGGGCTTTGAATCTTTTTCAAGACGATAATTTAAAGCGGCTGGGGGAGATGATTTTACAAAAATCATCCTCCCGTTCCCTGTCATGCGCGGATTTTATGAATCAGATAGAAGATGAAGCCCTTCGCCAGATGCTTGCATCTTTGATAATTGTGGATGAAAAATGGGAGCAACGGTCTTGTGAAAATCTTTTAAATCAATTTGTCTTAAGCCGCAAGCGTAAGCAGGCGCCGTTGTTGAATCGCATCAAAGCCGCGGAAGAAAGCAACGATCAAGAATTATTGATGCAGCTTTTAAAAGAAAAACAAGAACAGGCCCTTGCGCGGTAAAGCGTAAGGCCTGTGTGAATCATACATTCCGTATAGAGGAATCAACAGAGGATTTTAGGAGGCAGCGATTTATGGCAAAGAAACCGACAAAAAAGAAAGTCGACGCCGAAGATGTGAAAAATGAAAAAATGGATGAACTTGTGTCAAAAGGCAAGGAACAAGGATATCTGACCTATGATCAGATCAGCGAAGCGCTTCCCGAGGAAATGATGTCTCCGGAGCAGATCGATGAAACCCTGATGTGGTTTGATGATCTTGATATCGAGGTGGTTGAAAAACGCAAGAAGCTTTCCGAATCTGAAAAAAAAGACGAAAATGACAATGATAAATTCACAGATGCGGATGAAATGGATTCCATTTCCTCATACGGGTCTGTGACAGATCCGGTGAAAATGTATTTACGTGAAATGGGCATGGTGACCTTGTTGTCCCGGGACGGGGAAATCGATATTGCCAAAAAAATCGAATCCGGTGAGCAGGAAGTATTGAGCGCCATGCTGGAGACCACCATCGGCGTGGAAAGTATTATTGAATTGGGCGATCAAATCGCTTCCGGCGCCTTGCGTCCCAAGCATGTGCTGCGGGACATTGATGAGGGCGACACCATTGTGGATGAATCCATTCAGATAGATAAATTTTTACAAGTCATTCAAGCCATTAAAAAGGAAAACAAGGAAAACCAGGCGGACCGGGAGCTGTTATATTCATCCAAGAAACTCTCTGATGAAGAAATCAATCGGCTCAAGCGCGCCATTCGTCAGCGAAACAAGAAAATTTTCGATTATTTTAAAGAATGGCGGCTGGAAAGTGATGTGATTGATGATATTGAGAAAAAAATTCAAGCTCAAATTGATTGGTTTGAAGCCAAGAATAAAATGTTCTGCAAATGCGCTGCGCTGATCAATGTTCCGGTGTCCGATGTTAGGGAGAATTTGGATGTCGGCGAGAAAAAATTTGTGGCCTGGGCCTGCACCTGCACCAATATGGCCAAAAAAGATATCGCCCAAACCCATAAGGAATTGAAAAAATTCCAAGAACAGATCCTCCAAAGGGAAAGGGATCTGAAAACCGATGTGCGCACCTTAAAGCGGATTATGAAAAGCATTGAAGAAGGCCGCACAAAAGCAAAATTGGCCAAGGCAGACTTGGTGAAAGCCAACTTGAGATTGGTGGTAAGCATTGCCAAAAAATACACCAACCGGGGATTGCAGTTTTTGGATTTAATTCAGGAAGGCAACATTGGTTTGATGAAAGCTGTTGATAAATTTGAATATCGCCGTGGATATAAGTTCAGCACCTATGCCACGTGGTGGATCCGGCAAGCCATTACCCGGGCCATCGCCGACCAGGCACGCACCATTCGAATCCCGGTTCATATGATCGAAACCATCAACAAACTGATTCGCACGTCCCGGTATTTGGTCCAGGAACTGGGCCGGGAGCCGACGCCTGAAGAAATCGCTGAAAAAATGGAAGTGCCGCTGGATAAGGTCCGAAAAGTCTTAAAAATTGCCCGTGAACCCATTTCTTTGGAGACGCCCATTGGCGAAGAAGATGACAGCCATCTGGGTGATTTTATCGAGGATAAAACCTTTATGCTGCCCTCGGATGCGGCGGTGAGCATGAATTTGGCGGAGCAAACCCGTAAAGTATTGGCCACGTTGACGCCCAGGGAGGAAAAGGTGCTGCGCATGCGGTTCGGCATCGGCGAAAAGGCGGATCATACCCTTGAAGAAGTGGGAAGCGATTTTGCCGTCACCCGTGAAAGAATCCGGCAGATTGAGGCCAAAGCTTTACGAAAACTCCGGCACCCGACCCGAAGCCGGAAATTAAAGCATTTTATTGAATCATAATCTGGCTTGACAAATATCAGGGGCGAAGCTACTTATTTTGCTCGTTGGCACGGGCCCATAGCTCAGCTGGAAGAGCCACCGGCTCATAACCGGTCGGTCCCTGGTTCGAACCCAGGTGGGCCCACTTCGTCAATCAGCGGTCATGTTGTGGTTATATAACGCATTTTGCGTGGAAAAAATGTGTTCAGGAAGCGTGCTGTGGATTTCCCAGGCCACGCTTTTTTTATATTTTCAATCACGTTATAGTTACGCAATCTGATGGAATCAATTTATGCCGGTCATCGCGGACATTCTGGCCATGATGGAATCCATTGCGCCCAGGCGCCTGGCGCAAGACTGGGACAACTGCGGGCTTCAGATCGGAGATACTGACCGGCCGGTCAGGCGGATCATGATCGCGTTGGATCCAACTCCTGAGGTGATTCAATCCGCCTGTGATCATAAAATCGATCTGTTGATCACCCATCATCCCTTGATATTCAAACCGCTTCGATCCATTGATTTGACCACTCCTCTGGGGAGAATCATACAGAGAGCCATCCAGCACCATGTGGCGATTTTCAGCGCTCACACGAATTTAGACACCGCCACCAACGGGCTGAATGATCTTTTTTTGGAAAAAATCGGCGTCACGCCGGTGGGCGTGTTATGTCCCGACAGTCCGGTTGAATATTGCAAATTGTCCGTATATGTGCCGGTGAGCCATTGTCAGGAAATTCTGGACGTATTTTTTCAATTGGATGCATCTTCCCAAGACAAATACACATGTTGCACGTTTCGTCACCCGGGTACGGGAACATTTAAACCCGGTCCCCTGGCTCAGCCGTTTCTGGGAAAACCAGGGGGGGGCATTGTCCATGCCGATGAGGTGAAAATTGAAGCCAGATTTCGAAAAGATGCCGTGCAACAGGCGGTTGAAGCCATTCGATCCGTGCATCCCTATGAATCCATGGCATATGATGTGTATCCACTGGAAAATCAAAATGTTGAAACGGGATTTGGGCGCATTGGCCGATTGGAAAATCCCATGCCGTTTTTAAAATTTTCAAAAATCATCAAATCAAAATTCAAATTGCGGCATTTAAAAATTTCAGGTCCTTTGGAGTTAATGGTTCGGCATGTGGCGGTCTGCACCGGAAGCGGATCAAGCATGATGCCGGCTTTTTTGGCATCCTCAGCCGATGTTTTTATTTCCGGAGACTTAAAATATCATGACGCCCGTGACGCTGAAATATGCGGCAAAGGGTTGATCGATGCGGGGCATTTCGCCTCTGAAGCAATGATGATCCATTATATCTCCGAACGATTGAAAACATTATTAAAAGACTCAGGGGTATCTGTTTTGGCTTGGGATCAGGAAAAAGATCCATTCGTCTATGTATAAGTCTATTGACCCGTTTTTACGAGGAAAAGGGGGTGCATGGAAAAAGTCTCAAGAGATCAAATCGAACTGTTGGCCGAACTTCAGGAAAAAGAATTGCAGGCCGCCAGAATAGAATCGTCATTAAAGAAACTTCCGGCAAAACTTGAAGAAATGGATTTCAGCCTTAAAGAATTTGAATCCGCACTCGAGGTCCAAAAAGAGACCGTGGCGGTTTTTAAAAAAAAATACCGCGCTTATGAAATGGACATCCAGACCCATCAAAGCCGGATCAAGAAACGCGACGAACAATTGCGGGGGGTTAAAACCAACAAAGAATATCAGGCCATCCTGATGGAAATCTCGGAAATTAAGCAGATGATTTCCAAAATCGAGGATGAAACCCTGGTGTGCCTGGATCAGATGGATGCGGCAGAAAATGAATTTCAGGCAGCGCTTAAAGAATATCATGCGGAAAAAAAAAGAATCCAAGAGGAAAAATCCCTGCTTGAGCAAGAAGCAGAAGCAGAAAAAAGAAAATTGTCGGAAATTCTGTCTGAAAGAGACCGACTTGCCCAGCAGGTGGAGCCGCAATTGTTCAGCCGGTATCAATTTATTAAATCCATTGCCGGCGGTTTGGCCATTGTGGAAGCGAGAAATTCGGTGTGTTTGGGATGCAATATGAATATCCCGCCCCAGATGTATAATGAGCTTCACCGGGGCAATGAGTTGAGGTATTGTCCCCATTGTCAACGGATGCTGTATGTGATATAAAAGAATCCGGTCAGCGCGGAACAAACGGTCGCCGGCGCATCATAGATGACGCCGGAGGAAAGTCCGAACACCACAGGGCAGGGTGCTCCATAACGTGGAGTCACGGCAACGTGAAGGAAAGTGCAACAGAAAGCAAACCGCCCCGCACTCATTTTTGCGCATGGTTCGATTCTGAAAATATTTGAATGGATTTTTTCATGGCGTTTGACATGAATATCTCATGCGCGAAAATGAGTGCGGGGTAAGGGTGAAACGGTGCGGTAAGAGCGCACCAGTTCTTCGGGCGACCGAAGAAGCTCGGCAAACCCCACCCGGTGCAAGATTAAATAGGGGGGCGCTGGAGGGCGGCCCGTCCAAGCTCCCGGGTAAATCGCAAGAGGCGAAGGGCAACCATCGCCCGCAGATGAATGACCGTTGTTCAGGCGGGGGAGACCCTGTCTGAAAACAGAATTCGGCTTATGGGCCGCGCTGGCCTTTTTTATAAATAAGAGACAGCCAATGGATGGAGATCAAGCAAAATACCTGCAATGTGAAATGACATTTGCGGATAAAGCCAATTTTTTTTCCCATGATTATCTCAAGTGCTGCATCTATCTCACCCTTTGTGATTCTTCCCCCCATCCATTTACAAAAAGTTTTTTTTCCAAGCTGATCACAACATCTCATTTGCTGGAGGATTTTTTGGATTTTCATGGAGCCAAAAACAACTCCTCTTGGTATTTTTATCGGGAATTGGCCGCTGCCGTACGCCATATCAGTTTGGCCGGATATGCTCAGAGGCATATTTGCAGCCGATTGCGGTTTTACGAAATTGATGAAGAGGATGAATTTGCGGTTCAAGGAGAATCGGCCTTGGATTTCATGCGTTCCTCGTTGATGAAGCTTGCCCCCGTGATTCTTGAGGAAGCGCGGCGTTTAAAGATTTCCGTTCCTGAAAAAGGCTATACCGCGCAGCATTTTCCACGGGTGACCAGCAATATCATCTTGGATTATGATTTTGAGGATGAGGAAAAAACAGATTATAAAAAGCATGTCATATGGGTGGCCAATGAATTTCTCAAAATCGCAAAAGAATTTGATTCTTATGAGTTTTTTGATGCCTATGATACGGAGGGAATGAAAGCCCTGGTGCCCATTAAAGTCAATGAGGTGTCGATCCGCCGGTTTGAAATGCTGGTTCACAATCTTCAGTCGTCCTTTGACAGTTATATCATTCACGGCGGATATTTATATGGGAATCGGACACTTAAAAAATTCCGCTCATGTTTTTCGGTGATCTATCATCTGCTTCAAATCATGGGGAGGCTGCTGCATTTTTATGAGCGCCATCTGATTCAGGTGGGTTATAAATACATTTATAACAAGGTCCGGGACCAGCTGGCCCAGTTGGTAGATCCGGATATGCTTTTGGACTGCACCATCAATTACGGTCTGCATTATGTGGATTATTTTTTTTCATCCGGCAAAGAACGAGCCCAGGAAATATTGCGGGAAAACATTGAGCGATCATCCATTTCCGTGCCCATCCCCCAAGATCTTGGATTTCATTGTCGTCCCAGCCTGATGGTGGCTAAAATCGTGCAATACTACGGCGGACAAGTGGAGATGGTGGTGGGCAAAGATCGGTTTGACGCCAGCAGCGTGTTGGATATTCAATGGGCGGGCGGGAAAATCCAAAAAGAAAATATCAAACAAGTGGTATTTGAAGGAGATGTGCGAGCGCTGAAAGACATTGAAATCCTTGCCAGTGTGAATTATGGGGAAGACCGCATGGGAAAAGGCATCCCATTGCCCAAAAGCCTTCAATATCTGAAATAAATTCATTCGCTTTCAATTTAAGGTGTTATCGTTCGCAATGTGTTTGATAAAATAATACAATATCCGAATAACGAATGTGGAATATGGAAGTAAAACCTTAAACTTCTGCGGTTCGATATTCAATTTTCGAAAATTCAAATATATCCGGGAAGCATCATGCCGCGCATGTTTCCTCGGGCCTGCGCGTGGATAATGAAAATTTTGTCATGACGCTCGTTTCAGCAATTGTTGTGGCCGGCGGAACCGGCGTAAGGATGAATTCACATATCCCCAAACAATATCTACCCTTGGGGAATATGCCGATTTTAGCGCATACCCTGAATGCCATTGCCCGGTGCCCATTGATTGAAAAAATGTATGTGGTGGTTCCTGAGGCGGATTTTGAATATTGCGAAAAAAACATCCTCTCTTTCATGGACCGCCGAGTTTTCGTCCGTTGGGTGCCGGGGGGCAGAACCCGACAGGAATCGGTGTTTCATGGGTTGACTGCAATGGATGATAAAAGAGGGATTGTGCTGATTCATGACGGGGTGCGCCCCTTTGTCACCCAGGCACAGATCCTGCAATGCATCACCGAAGCCCAAACGCATGGTGCCTGTATATTGGGGATTCCCCTTCAGGATACAGTAAAAGCCTGTGATGTTGAAAACAATATCTCCTATACCATTGCCAGAGCTAATTTATGGCGGGCCCAAACTCCCCAGGCCTTTTATCTTGAATGGCTCTATGAGGCTCATGAACATGCGGTTTCACAGGGGATTGAGGCCACGGATGACGCATATTTGTTGGAGGTCCTGGGCAAACGCATTAAAATCATACGGGGAAGCGTGCGTAACATTAAAATTACAACTCCGGAAGATCTGGCGCTGGCAGAGGCATTGCTGCGCGTTCCGGAACAACCTATCCTATGACATGATCTTTATTTTTTTTATCCGTATTCGGAGGTGAAAGCATGGAGAATTTATTGGATCTGATCAAATCGCGTCGCAGTGTTCGCAATTTTGAAGCAAAAGCAGTTCCTGAAAATGTGTTGCAATCCATTCTTGAATCCGTCCAATGGTCCCAGTCCTGGGCCAACACCCAGTGCTGGGAAATCATTGTGGTGACAGACCTAAATCAAAAAGCAAAGCTCCAGGGGGCTGTGCCAAAAGCCAATCCTGCCCATAAAAGCGTTGCGGATGCGCCCGTGGTGCTTGCTTTATGCGCGAAAAAAGAATCGTCCGGATATTATAAAGGTGTGGTGACCACCAAGTTTGGAGATTGGCTCCTGTTTGATATGGGGTTGGCGGCACAGAATATCAGTCTTACTGCGCACGCATTGGGGCTTGGCACCGTCATTATCGGATTGTTTGATCATGATCAGGCCAAAGCCATTTTGGGTGTGCCGGAAGGATATGAACTCGTGGCTTTGATGCCCCTGGGATATCCGGCGAAAATACCCTCGCCGCCCAAGCGCAAAGAAATCAAAGAGTTTGTGCATAAAAATTCATTTTAAGGCCTTGGCGCACAGGGAACGTGTGTTGCCCAATGGATGAACTTACCCGTCGCATTCAGGCCCTTGAGGCTGATAACAAAGCGCTTCTGAATCGGATTCAGGCTCTTGAGAAGCTTGAGCAGGAGCATATTTCCGCTCAGAAATCATTGATGGAAAGCGAGAAGCGGTATCGAAGCGTTTTTGAAAACACCGGTACGGCAACGATCATTATTGAAAAAGACATGACCATTGCCATGGTGAACGCCAAATTCGAAGCGCTCACCGGCCTTCAAAAAGATCGCATCGAAGGCAAAATGAAATGGACGGATTTTGTTTCGCCGGATGATATTCAACGCATGACGGAGTATCATTATAAACGCCGGGAGGATCGGCTTTCTGCGCCCACGGAATATGAATGCAAGGTGATCAATCATCTCGGCGAGACGCGGGACATGTTTGTGAAGATCGACATGATCGAAGGCACATCCGACAGTGTGGCCTCGTTTATGGATATTACGGCCTTTAAACAAACAGAAGCCGCCTTGATGGAAAGTGAGCGAAAGCTGTCCAAACTCATGGGCAACCTTCCCGGCATGGCGTATCGCTGCAGGGTGGATTCGCATCGCACATTGAATTTTGTCAGCGCGGGATGCAAATGGCTCACCGGATACACTCCCTTTGAGTTGATTGACAATAAAAAAAAATCATTGATGGACCTCATCCATCCCGAGGACCGGGAGAATGTTCGGCGTCGGATCGAAGATGCCGTTTCAAACGGAAGGCCCTGCCAATTGGAATACCGGATCATCACCGCCTCGGGCCAGACCAAATGGGTGTGGGAAGAGGGGGTGGTATTTCGCGCGGACACTCATTTGGCGCCGGAAGTGGAAGGGTTTATTTCCGATATTACGGAACACAAACTCGAAGAACAGCAACTACGTCAGGAGAATATCCGCTTAAAGACCACCATCCGGGAGCGCTTTAAATTCGGGGACATTATCGGCAAAAACCGGTCCATGCAGGAAGTGTACGAGCGGATCACAAAGGCCGCTGTTTCAAACGCCACGGTGATTATTTACGGGGAATCAGGCACGGGCAAGGAGTTGGTGGCCCGGGAGATTCACCGTTTAAGCGATACCCATGAGGGACCGTTTATCCCGGTTAATTGCAGCGCGATTCCTGAAAATCTTTTTGAAAGCGAGTTTTTCGGCTATAAGAAAGGCGCTTTCACCGGCGCCTTGACCGATAAGCCGGGTTATTTTGATTTGGCTGATGGCGGCACGCTTTTTTTGGATGAAATCGGCGATATTGGTTTAACGGCGCAGGCAAAGCTCTTGCGGGTTCTGGAAGGTTCCGGATACACCCCTGTGGGCGGTCAAGAGATGAAAAACGCCAATGTGCGCATTGTGGCAGCCACCAACCGGGATTTAAAAGAAGAAGTTCAGGCCGGCCGCATGCGGGAAGATTTTTTTTACAGAATCCATGTGATTCCTATTCATTTGCCGCCCCTGCGGGAGCGCAGAGACGATCTTCCCCTGTTGATCGAGCATTTTTTAACTCAGTTCGCTGGATCTGAACCTCCCCCCAAAATCGATGGAAAAATCCTGGGAAGTTTATATAATTATCATTGGCCGGGCAATGTTCGGGAACTCCAGAATGTGCTGCAGCGGTACCTGACATTGAAAACTTTGGATTTTATGGGGCCCGCCGCACCGGAAGTCAAGATGCCAGATCCAATCCGTGATGATGCAGACACCCTGGGCCCCTCTTTGGAAGAGATCATGGAGCGTTTGGAAAAGCAAGTGATATTAAGGAATCTTGAAAAAAATCAATGGAATAAAAGCAAAACCGCTGCAGAATTGAAGATCAACCGAAAAACACTTTTTCGAAAATTAAAAAAATACAGCACTGAATAACCTCAAATTGGGTCAAAAAAGCCCCAATATCCATTTTGTTTTTTATTTCAATAAATTAAAATAATTTTTTTTTAAAATGGGGCAATTCTGACCCTTAATCCATATTCTTTTTATCCCCTTCTTTTGATCTTCATTGCAATTGTTGAAATAATTTTTTTATTTCAACCCCTTTTTTTTTATGAAACCACTTAAAATACAGTTTGTTAATTTATTTAAAAAAAAATTAAAACCAAATCATGGCAGGATATACCACAAAGTGGCATATATGTTGCAAAGAATATAAAACAGATTATGAAGTTGCGTAAAATCGGGTTGAAACAAATGGAACACGCGTTGATTAATTAATTTAAGGAGGTTAAAACCATGTTGAACTATAAATTTGCATTTTTACGGTCAAAATCTTCAAAGGATGGCCCAAACAGGCTTCCAACGGATTTTGGAGCGATGTATTTTTTGTACCCCAGCGAATCCGTGGATTTTTTCAAATTCAAACCCATCGGACTGGTGGCCAAAATCATGGCCAGGGTTCAGGAAAAACTGAAAAAATCCAATGGGGATATGGAATATTTTAAAAATTACGGCGGTTGATCTGAAATTTTTTCCGGGGCTGGGAACACCAGCCCCCGGGAAAAAATCAGTTTAACATATCCCGATGGTATTCCAAGATGACCGGTTCTGGTTCGCCGTTGCGACGTACCCTGAATTGAACACGTGATTTGGTGTGAATTGAATTGTACACTTCCAGGGCATCATCGGCAATATGAATGGCCATATCATCCACCTGAACCAGAATATCACCGGGCTTAAAACCGATTTTTTCAAAAACACTATCCGGCATCACTTGTTTTACCTGCACGCCTTTGGGTTCTCCATTTTCAATATGTTGTTCAAGCTCGATGTTTGTCATCAATTCCTGAATTTCCTCCCATGTATTTTCAAGCTCTTGCTGGGAAATGTGGACAAAGGGGTCTGGAGGGGGGGCAAGCAGATCGTCTGTTTTTAATGGCGGCTCAGCGCCTGCGATTTTTTCCAGATTCAATTTTATTTGTTGGCCTTTAAAATGAAGCACAACCGAATCCGGGTGGATTTGAACAAGTGTGGCTCCATCGATTTCAGCGCCTGCGGTATACAGTGCTTGGGAATGGGTTTTGGCGTTATCAATGACGGCGCATGGCTGACGCATTGCATTGACGGCAGTGCCCACCAGTTTTAAATGTGTCAGATCCTTGGGTATTTCTGAAATCTGAACCAATGCGTCCGGGGCTCCACCAGGGTCATCCGGATTCATGGATGGGATGCCATAAGGATTCTGGGCACGGGAAAGGTTTTCTGGTTCCAAGGGCTTGGGATCCTGGGATATATGGAGGGGATCCGTGGGCCGGTCATGGAAAATCCCCATGTGCCAGGCTATAACAGTGACAATGCCGAACATCAGAAATATTACACAAATCACCCCATATGTTTTTTTCATTATTGCCTCCACGGATATCCGGATTCGCTTAATAGGGACTGTTCAATATCCCGGATGATTTCATCCGATATTTTTGCCATGGCCGCGCTCATGGCCATGGCAAACCCTTTTGGATTTTTTCGGGGGCAGGGTTCGGCGGCGGTATATGTTTTCTGAAAGCATATGATTTTGGTGATATTGGGTTCGTTTATGCGGAGCAAGGTCATGGAAACGGATAAAAGGGCGTTCCAATCATTTTCAAAATCCTGCTCGCAAAACGTTGACACTTTTCCGATCAATCGGTGGGTGGCGAATCGGCTGTCGCCGGTGAACACGGATTGGACAATGCCGGCGCTTTGCAAATCCCTAACTATTATAAATTCCACCATGTCTGCAGGATATGCAATCCATTCATGATATGCGTAGCTGTTTAAGGTAAAAGGGCTGGTTGAAAAAATCATGCGGGTGGAATCATAGGGCGGCACAGCATCAAATGGCTCCACTGAAATGCAATAGGGTAGTGCTGCCTCCGTCCGCCTGGCCGGAGGATCGTAATTTAATGTATAAAACTCCGTGGCGGCTCGTTTGCCTTTGGGCCCCATGCATCCTCCGCACATCAGCATCAGACCGAGTATGAGGAGGATCCACCCATTTCGATAAAAATTCATCATATCCACGCCCTTGTTTGAAATATTGTGTTGTTATGCATCATTTCGGCTTGTTTACTCGATGGGTTTGGGTTCCGGCGGTTCGCTGAAGAGCAAAACCGACGGCTGATCCTGGACCTGTTGGATGAGCCGGTTTAAATTTTTGCTCGCTGCGTCCAGTTGTTTTAGGGCTTTGATCAGTTCGCGATCCATGTTGGATAAATGATATCGGCTGTCTTGGATTAGGCTGTTTCCGTTTTGGATCATGATGTTGCTGTTTTCAGCAGCTGTCTGCACTTGCTGAAAAATCAGAGCCAATTTTTGATGGTGGGATTGCAAGGCCTGGTCCAGGGCGGAGACGGTTTTATTCGTGGCACCGATGAGCTGGTTGAGGTTGTCGCTTGCCTGCTGAATATTGTGTAAAATGTTTTTTAATTCAGGAGACGCCAAGAGATCATGGCCTTTGGCAAGCACATCCTGGAGATTTTGAGACACTTGTTTCATTTGCGCATCTTGAATACTTTGATTGGCTGTGCGCAGAGTCTCCACGATGAGATTGGAAATATTTTTCACATCGATTTTTTTCAACCGGTCGATGATTTCATTGATATCGGTCAACAATTGCCGGATTTCAGAGGGTTTTGTGGCGATCACCGGGTATTTGGGTGTAAAAGACAATTTGGGTTGCGGGATATTCTCCCCTTCTTTGATCCGGGTGAGCTCGATGAACATGATCCCCGTGATCCCCACGGCTTTGAGTTGGGCCACCATTTTATCGCTTTCTTTCAACGGCTCATCTAAATTTAAAACAATACTGACCAGTTTTTCATCCGGCGCAACGCTGATGCTTTCCACGCGTCCGATGCCCACCCCCTGATATTTCACCGCTGAATCCTTGTTTAATCCTTGCACTGATTCATCAAAAAACACTTCATAGCGCCGGCCTTCTTTGAAATGTTTCGCCAGGCCGAGCCACAGGACAAACACCACCGCAATGATCAGACCGATGATGACGAATAATCCCACGGTGAATTGTGTTGCTTTGGTGGGCATGGGTCACTCCTTAAAGGTGTTATGAGACATGAAGGTCCTTTCTGGCAGGATCATCCGATTAAAAAATCCATAGACCAGCGGGTGTTGGTGTTGATTTTTTAGGTCCTGGGGGCTGCCTTGGGCAATGATTTTTTTGCTCTGTTTGTCCAGCATGATGACCCGTTGGGCCACTTTGAATATGCTGGCCAGTTCGTGGGTGACCAGGATCATGGTGGCCCGGGTGGCTTTGTTGATATGAAGAATGAGCTCATCAATGCCGGCGGCGGTGATGGGATCGAGCCCGGCAGAAGGTTCATCCAAAAAAATAAATTCCGGATTCAGGGCCAAAGCCCTGGCAATGCCGGCGCGCTTTTTCATTCCCCCGCTGATTTCAGAGGGAAGATGATGCGCATAATTTTCAAGACCCACCAATGAGAGTTTCATTTTCACCATAGCGGCAACCGCATACTCGGATAAATCAGTATATTCTCGAATGGGAAGGGCCACATTTTCTCCAATGGTCATGGAACCGATCAAGGCGCTGCTTTGAAACAATACCCCGATTTTTTTCAGCACAGAAAGCAGTTCGTGTTCAGGGCTTGTGACGATATCCACGCCGGAGACGATCACGTGCCCGGACGCGGGGTTTTCCAGGCCGATCATATGCCGCATCAGGGTGCTTTTTCCGCAGCCGCTGCCTCCCAGAATCACAAAGATTTCATTTTTATACACTGAAAAGCTGATGTCGTCTAAAATCAAATCACTGCCGTACCGCACGGTCAGGTGACGCACATCAATGACGGGCTCTGCATTCATTTTATTTCAACCAATAGCTTCGAATCACGGCAAACATGGAATCAAACAGGATAATTAAAAAAATGCTGGTGACCACTGCGGACGTGGCGGCATCGCCCACGGCAGAAGCCCCTCCACGCGCCTGAAATCCGCGCAAACATCCCACATACGCAATGAGCATGGAAAACACAAATGATTTGGATAATCCCCACCAAAATTCAAATAAATTCAATGTTTTTATTGTTTGAGCAAAATAGGTGCTGGGGGTGAGGTTCAATAGAGTAACACCGATGACCATGCCGCCGGCAATGGCAAAAATATCGGCAAACAGGGTGAGAATGGGCACCACTACAAAAGCGGCCATAAGTCTGGGGATGACCAGAAACAGGACCGGATCAAACCCCATGGTAAACAACGCATCGATTTCTTCAGAAATTTTCATGGCGCTGATTTCCGCGGCATAGGCTGATCCAGACCGACCGGCCACCACGATGGCCGTCATGATGGGACCCAGCTCAGATACCATGGCCAGGGCTACCAGGGACGCCACATAAATGTTGGCGCCGAATTGTTTTAATTGCAACGATGACATAAACGCAATAATCAATCCCAACAGGGCGCTGATCAGAGCCACCACCGGAAGGGCATCCACGCCGGTGGTTTTCATATGGGTCACGGCATCGCCCATCCGAAAAGATTTCGGCTTTTTGATCATTAATCGGATCGCCAGAAAAATCGAGCCGATAAATGAAATAAAAAAGCCCATACGAGTGAGGGACAGCAGCGTTTTTTCACCCAATTGCACGATCATATTGGATTTGACCCCTTGGGTGCGATCCATTTGATTCTGCCTGAAGATCTGTCGGGCGGTTGTCAAAATTAGATTGAAATCCGCAGAATCCGAACGAATGGCAAACCTTTCTTCCGGAAGATGAAACATGCGTTGGATGTCAAATAAGATGACGGCGCCATAATCATCCATGTAATCCACGTGCGACAGATCACAGGTCAGGCGGGATATGCGGGAAGCTTTTGGAAGTTTGGCGACCAGACGCCGGAATATGTCCGATGCGGTATTGACATCCAGCCTGCCGAAAAAATTTAGGGTCATCCCTTCAGGCGAATGTGATATCTCAAAAAAACAGTCCGGATTGTTTTTTGTATTCTGATAGTTCATCCCAATCATTGCGCATTTTTTTGATGATCATGGGGGTACCAGCATCATGTCCATATCATAGCCTGGAAATTATATCAACGAAAGTGCAAGAAGATTCTAAGGAAATCGGGCAGCTTTTTCAAATTTTTCAAGCTGATCTTGGTAATAGGTTTTGTTTTGGGTTGCGGCGGAAAGAGCTTTTTTGGCGGTTAAAACCGCCATGTCCCTCTCTTTGTTTACAAAATAGGCTTCTGCCAGGGTATCAAGAACATGGGCTTCGTGGGAAAGAAAGGCCGCGCGTTGGGCAAGCGCCAGGGCCTTTTGAGGGCGTCTGTAAGAAGAATCTTCGCACGTGGCATACAGCCATGCCAGATTATTGAGGGCAGTCACTTGGTCCGGGTTGAATGTTAAGGCGCGTTCATAGGCGGCAGCGGCTTCTGCATAATTTTTTTCACTGAAATAGACATCGCCCAGCAGTTGATGCAGGTCCGCATTTTGAGGGTTTTTTTGAAGCATGGTATGGATGATTTTTTTGATCATTTTTGTTTGAATGTTTTCCCGGGCCTCCCCATAATGAATGGAAACCCCCATCCATCCCAGAAAGGTCAATGCAATGATGTAAATCAAGAGGCTTTTTTTGATTTTTGCATTGTGGCGATGGATCCATTGCGTGTCGGTTGCGCATCGGATGAGATAGTCGATTCTTTCCCGGATGCTGAAATGATGCCAATTGGGCCGATCCTGAGATTGGCCGCTGGAAAGCGAAATTTTTTCAAAGGTTGAGATCAAGGGAAAAGGAGATCCGATGGTAAGATAGGCAAAAATATCGGCCTGGCGCTCAAAATTCCGCATAAAATACCCGAAAATATATCTGAAATACACCAAAAAAATTAAAATGGTGCTGAAGCTGAAACAAAGGGAAATAAAAAAAGAGTCCATTTCCGGGTCATTGAGAATAAATCCATACGCTGCTCCGAAATACACAAACATGTAAAGCATCAGATCCGTGAGCGAAAACACAATGACGATGTATCCTACAAAAAAGAAAAGATAAAACAACAGATGCTTGCCTTTGATATGGCCGATTTCATGGGCGATGACCGCGTCAATTTCATGGGGCTCCAGCAGTTCCACCAAAGCAGGGGTCACCAGAATATAGCGGAATCGGCGGACCAGCCCCATAATGCCTGCGGTGATCATCTTTCCGCCGAACAATGGCCAGATTAAAATATCTTTAAATCCCATCTTTGCTTTTTGACACATGGATTCAATGCGGTATCGAATGGCCGGAAGCTCCAACGGCCGACATTGCCAAAATTTTTGAATCAACGCCGGCCCCACCACGGCCAATATCAGCAGAAAAAATATAAAATACACGGCCTGGCCTTCTGCGGACATCAGAAACCGCCGGGGTGTTTCAAAGGGGAGGGCTTGGATAATATCCGCCGTGATGGAAATCAGGAACCAGGGGAGTAAAATCGGCACGGAAAACATGATATTGGAAAAAATATATTCTTTTTTCGCCATGCCGGTGCGGTAAATTTTTTGATAGGGCAAATAAGCGTAATGCCACACAATCACAAGGTGGGCGATGAACACCATCAGAAAAAAAAGAGCTTCAAGGGTTGGAATTTTTTGAAAAACGCTGATATGTTTTACAAGTCCATGAATATTCAAGACATAGATATCCACGGCAAAAAGCATAATGGCGATGATGGATTGGCGCGTTAGCAAGGCATGGAACTCATGGTCAATCCGTCGAAAGGTCCATAATGGGATCTGGGCTTCAATTTTCTGAAATGCCTGACGGGTGATGAGGATAAAGCATAAAAAAAAGAACACCCAGAGCCCGCCGGATTGGCTCAGGTTTGCTGTAACGTCTGGTGCAGGAGGATAGGTTGAATAAATCAAGAGCGCAATGATGTAATAGATGGCATAACCGAACATAGAATCTTTCAACTTCAATCTGAGTTTTTATCCCTCAAATTAAAATGATAAAACCGCAGAATATCAAAAACAACATATCGAATTTAAAAGCGAACCCATAAACTTCTGGGCCTTGAAAATTCTTTTTTTTGATATTCGCAATTTCAAATATTTTGGCATAAAATATCCTGTTATCTTTTTTTATAAAAACGTTCTTTTTCGCTGTAAATGCACCCGCAATATTGCTGGCGATACATCTGAAGTTGTTTGGAAATGTCAACGCCATATTTCCAGCCTTCCCGAAAATCATGATAATAAAACGGCACGCCCATGGTTGCGGCAATAGCGTTGCCGATTTCCTGAATCTGCCCATGGTTTTGAAATTTGCTGTATAAGAGGGTGGAGGTGAAATAGTCAAAATTTCCGGATTTGGCCAAGGCCGCGGTGGCGGACAATCGATCCTGATAGCAAATGGCGCATCGTTTTGTTTCATGAAAAGCGGCTTTTCGGATGAATCCCTCCAGATCATATTCTTGTTGATAAATCATCGGCAGCTGAATTTGTTGAGCATATGCCGCCAAGGTATTGGCGCGTTTTTCACATTCCGTAAACGGATGGATATTGCTGCGATAAAAAAACCCCGTCACCTCAAAATGTTGGGCGCGTAAAAATGTCACCGGATAGACGGTGCAAGGTGCGCAGCAGGTATGAATCAAAATTTTCATGGTCTTTCACCGAAAATGGCGGTTCCAATGCGGACCAAGGTGGCGCCTTCGCTGATGGCGATCTCAAAATCATGGCTCATGCCCATGGACAATTCTTGCATCACCACCTGGGGAACGGACAATGCATCAATGGTTTTTTGTAACTGCGCCAGGGTTTTAAAAAAAGGCCTGGATGCTTCCGGGTCATCCGAATAGGGCGGCATGGTCATCAATCCTTTGATCCGGATATGCTCAAGCGCGCTGATTTCTTTCACTAAGGAAACCGCATCCGTCACAGAAACTCCGGATTTGGTGGTTTCTCCGGAGACATTGACCTGGATGAGAATTTGCTGTTGTTTATGTATTTTTTTCGCCGCTGCATCCAATGCTTGGGCCAGTTTCAAGCTGTCCACGGTATGAATTAAATCAAAATGCCGCACCGCATATTTGGCTTTGTTGGATTGGAGATGGCCGATGTAATGCCAATGCACCGGAAGGTCATGAAGGGCTTGAATTTTCTTTATGGCTTCTTGAACATAATTTTCTCCTAAAATGCAAACGCCGGCCTCCACAGCCGCTCTGATGACATGGATGGGGACAGATTTGCTGGCTGCCACCAAGGCAACAGAATCCGGCGCTCTTCCGGACGCAACCGTTGCTTCTCGAATGCGGGTTTGAATATGAAGGATGGTATCTTTCATGACGGCGTTGGCACATGATGAAAAGGGCGTTGATTCCGGGAGATAACGCCTTGTTTGAACAAATGGTCCACCACCTCGCATACGGGCAATCCCACTACATTGGTGTAGGATCCGCAGATATATTTCACCATAAACGATCCCAGTCCCTGGATGGCATATCCGCCGGCTTTATCATAGGGCTCCGGGGTGTGGATATACCATTCGATTTCTGTTTCCGTGAGATCTTTAAATTTAACGGCGGTGCTCACCACATCCGAAAACAGATGATTTTTCACTTTGCAAATAATGGAATAACCGGTGTGCACATAATGGGTCCGACCGCTGAGCAGCTGCATCATCAGACGCGCTTCTGAAATGGAATTGGGCTTTTCCAGAATTTCATCATCAATTTCCACAATGGAATCCGCGCCGATAATCCAAGATTCCGGAAATAGACGGGAGACATCTTGGGATTTGGCTTCGGCCAGCATCTTGGCATATGAAATGGGATCTGTAAAGGGATATTCATCTTCCCGGATACGGCTGGGCACAATTTCAAATGCAACGCCTGCCGCGGCAAGCAGATGTTGTCTCCGCGGGGATGCAGACGCAAGAATCAATGACGGTGTCAAGTTCTGTTGCTCCTTATGCAATGATCTTATATAAAAATCATCCTCAGAAGTCATATCGTGTAATATCAAAAGCACGATTATATGACTGTCACCATAATATTTTTTTACGGAATTTTCAGTTATTTTATTTGTAAAAAAAAATTTTTTGGATAAAAATAACCCATCTTGCATTGCTGTCGGCGTCCCGAACAACCATGGGAGCCACCCAAAGAGATCAATGATATATTTTATAGGGGATATGATGCGACCATCAAACATAATCAAGCGGTTTTGTGGTTATTTCCAAATTGTATTTGTGGTTCTTGTCTTTATTGCATCCGTCGGAATCGCCGACCTGTCAGCAGTTGCCCAGGATCTGGATTTGTTTACTCCTGAGTTTTTTTCCCTGCGAAGCACTACCCTGGGCATGGGTGTTGGCCTGGCGACGGATTACGAGGGTTCCGATGATTTTAAGCCGGTGCCGGTTCCGCAATTTCGCTATACCATCCCCAATGGCTGTTATGTGAACTTATTGGGCCCCTGTTTACGGGTGAATCTGTTTCCCAGCAGGCAGTTTGCCGTTGGGCCCATGTTCCGATACCGGCCTGAAAGAAAATCCTTGGATGATGATGTGGTGGATGAATTGGAACCCGTGGACAGCGCCGTTGAAGCCGGCATTTTCGGCAGCATGATTTTCAATCATTTTTTATGGTATGCTGCATATAACAAGGATATATCCGAAACACATGACGGGTATCTGGTGGATGCTGCCGCTGGATATCGGGCCGGCATTGAATCCCAGGTCCAATTTCTCATCCTGGCCATCGCCACCTATGCCGATGATGAATATATGCAAACGTATTTCGGCGTGAATCCAGAAACCGATCTTCAAAGCGGATTGCCGGAGTTTGATGCCAAAGCGTCCCTGAAAAATTTGGGATTGCTGGCAGCCCTCCAATATCGGATTAACGGAAACTGGGCGGTGCTGGGCATCATGAAATACACCCGTTTGCTCGGTGATGCAGCCGACAGCCCCATTGTGGACATGCGCGGGGATGCCAATCAGTTTATGGATGCGATTATTTTAAATTATAGTTTTTGATGTGCAATAAATCCTTGCCAGGTGCGCGGAAACATGTTACAGCGGGCACGATATTTTAATCCCACTATTTTGGATCCGGCGGATTCCAAGGGGATCATGGATTCATAAATCACAAAAGTGCCTGGGTGGCGGAATTTGGTGACGCAAGGGACTTAAAATCCCTTGGGGCTTAGTCCCCGTGCCGGTTCGATTCCGGCCCTAGGCACCACGCCATCATTGTTAAGAAACAACAACCTTCACATATATGACATTGTGCATCATGGCATTGCAAAAGAACGTGGTTTATGAGGATTTTTTTATTGACACAGGGGGTGATAACAAAGATGACGGCAATTTGCCGAATCACCCGCAAAAACAGCCGGGATATTTTTGTCTTGAAAAATACAGCTTGTAAACAACCTCCGTGAATTGTATGAAAAAATCCTTTAGTATGTGTAGATAATAAACAGTCGTCATCCTATAAACTTAACGTGGAAATGAAATGAATATTTGCATCATCGGCACAGGGTATGTGGGATTGGTGGCCGCAGCCTGTTTTGCGGAAATGGGCAATCATGTCTGTTGCGTGGATAAAAACCCCCGGATTATTGAGATGTTAAAGGCCGGCAAAATCCATATTTTTGAGCCGGGCTTGGAAGATCTGGTGCAGCGCAATTTGGCGGACAAACGATTGACATTTACAACGGATTTGGCCTATGGCATCAGGAATGCCTTGTTTTTATTCAATTGTGTGGGAACACCGCCGAATCCTGATGGTTCATGTGATTTATCCTATGTGTATGAAGTGGCGGCGCAAATCGGCGGAAGCATTTCGGAATATAAGATCATTATTAATAAATCCACGGTCCCGGTGGGAACTGCGGATAAAGTCCGTGAAATCATCCAAAAGCAGCTGCGTCAACGGGGGATCAACATTGACTTTGATGTGGTGTCCAACCCGGAATTTTTAAAAGAAGGGGATGCGGTCAATGATTTCATGAAACCGGACCGCATTATCATCGGAACAGAAAATCCCAGGGTTTCAGAACAGCTCGGTACGCTGTATGCGCCTTTTGCACGCAGCAGAGACAAGCTCATGGTGATGAGCGTCCGGAGCGCGGAAATGACCAAATATGCCGCCAATTGCATGCTGGCCACCAAGATTTCGTTTATCAATGAAATCGCCAATATTTGTGAGCGGGTGGGTGCGGACATCAAAGATGTTCGGGCGGGCATTGGATCCGACCACCGTATTGGATATCATTTTATATATCCGGGTGTGGGATACGGCGGATCCTGTTTTCCAAAAGATGTCCATGCACTGATCCAAACCTCAAAAGCCCATGATTATGTCCCAGAACTTTTAAGCGCCGTGGCTCAGGTCAATAACCGACAGAAATTAATTCTTGCCGAAAAAATCAAACATTATTACACCCGTCAAGGAGGCGTGAACAATAAAGTGCTTGCGGTTTGGGGGATTTCATTTAAAGCAAACACCGACGACATCCGGGATTCTGCCGCCTTGACCATCATCCATCATTTAACGGATTGTGGGATGAAGATCCAGGCCTATGACCCGGCCGCAGGAAATGCTGCCCGCCAGATATTTTTAAACAATCCCCACGTGAAAATCATGGATGATCAATATGACGTCTTGGATGGAGCAGATGCCTTGGCTGTGGTAACGGATTGGAATCAATTTCGAAATCCTGATTTTCAAACCATCACGGCCAAATTGCGGGAGCCGGTTATATTCGACGGCCGGAATTTATATTCCTCCCATCAATTGGCCGCGCTTGGCTATCGCTATTTTTGCATCGGTCGGCCCTCGGTCGGCGGCGTTTAGCCCGATCGAGCTTAGCAATATCTGAATATGTGTATATCGTTTTTGATTTTCCAGAAACGCCCCTCAAAGAACCGCGCCTGCGTTTAGAAATCAGGATCAGGCTTTCGGATGAATGTGCTGTTAATCTCAGTTTCTTTGCTGCTATATATCGCGTCATTTCCCAACTGGAATTTCTGGGGATGTTCATTTATTGCATTGGCGCCGCTTTTTGCGGTTATTGAACGGTGTCTGAAATCCGCCTCTTTTCAGGTAGAAACCCCGGAAGACAAAGGAGAAAAAGGATTAATCTCTTTGATCCGTGATTCGGGAAACAAATGCATTCATATCTCCCTGCCATACCGGCTTCTTCTATGGGCTTTTGTCTGGAGCTTTGGGGTTTGCATGGGACTGGGATATTGGCTTTTTCCCGCATTGTGCGTCCACTATGGGGTGTCGCTGACGAAAACCATATTTTTTTTCACTTTCTGTGTGGGGTTTCCTGTTTTTGTTCTGATTGCCGGATTTATGGCAAGTTATGTTTTACTGCACCGTCCCCATATTCTTTTTTATGCTTTTATCGTGCCCGCATTATGGACATTGATGGAATATATGAAAGAACTCATACCGATGATGATCCCCTGGGGGGAGATTGGATATGCGGTTGTTGATTTTACGTCCTTTGCCCAAATGGCGGATATCGCGGGTGTTCATGGCCTTACTTTTGTAACTGCCGCCGTTAATTCGCTCATTTTTTTTCTGGCCTGCCAATTCGTCTACAAATTTTTAAAACACCATGGATCGTCCCCGGCCTTAGGGGATAAGTTCTCATATCAGCAGATGGCCGCTGGCATGGGGATGATCAGCCTGTTTTTGGCAGGGCCGATATTATATGGAAAAACGCGGATGGAGACAGTGCATAATATGATCGCGCACTCCGCTGATAAAGGGTTGGCCATGAAGGCACTGCTGGTGCAGGGAAATTTCAATCTCATGGATCGGTGGAGCGGCATGGGGTTTTACCGCCGCATTCAGAAATATCTTGAAATGACAGGCACAACCACCAATACATATTCCAAACGCATTGTTGTATGGCCTGAGACAGTTTTAAATGCCGTATCCCATCTGGATGATGTATTTTTTGCAGAAATCATGCAACACATCGGCCCCAACACCGTGTTGATATCAGGGGGCTTAAAGGAGGATACATCCACAGGCGGCATATTCAATTCAGCCTATCTGATTTCAGGAAACAGTGGCGTGATGCGATATGACAAGCATATTCTGCTTCCCTATGCGGAAACATTGCCGCTGATGGATATCTTGGGATCGTATTATACGGCACCCCATCAATTTCAGGCAGGGAGTTCACCGGGGCGTTTCCAGACGGATCACGGCAATGTGGGAATATCTATTTGTTTTGAGATCCTTTATCCGGATTATATCCGTAAAACCGTTGCGAACGGCGCTGAATTTCTGGCCAATATTTCCAATGACGCGTGGTTTGGTAAAACATCCATGCCCCATATGCATCTCAATGCAGGCCGAATGCGCGCCATTGAGAACCGGCGTTATTTGCTTCGCGCATCCAACAGCGGTATTTCTGCGGTCATTGCGCCGGACGGCAGGGTATTGCGCCAGAGCCGGCTGTTTGAGACCGAAACAGTATCCAGCGATTTTGTCAAACTCCATCCGATCAGTATTTATTCATGTTGGGGGGATGTTGTCCTGTATTTTTGCACGGGATGCGTTTTGACGCAGGTTATCTGGACGGTTATGAAAAATGAAATATCTTAAATTTCGACTAACCCACAAAGAATTTCAACTCGGATGGAATGATTCCACTTCGACAGTCGATATCGACATGTTCGTTATACCGGGGTTTATGAAATAAATAAACATTGAGAATGTGCGATATATAAATGTTAGAATAAACTTTAAAGAATCCATTGAATCATGCTGTTATTTTTTGTTCACCGGATATTCCCGGGCCATTTTTTCCAGCTCCAACCGCATGGTTTCCCTCCTGCGGAATGCATCTGCTTCAGCGCCGAATATCTGATTTTGAAGGGTTTCTATTTTTTGTTTTTTGTCTTTTTCGGATAGGGTGTTGTCTTCCAGGATGGTTTTTTCTTTTTCGCGATACTCGGCTTCGGATTGTTTTTCCGAAGCCAATTGTTTGTCCACGGCTTCCATGCGCTGGACGGCTTGGGGTGTGAAAAATTCAGACCGATATTCTCGGATTTTTGCCTCTTTTGCGTCTTCAGACCCCAATTCGTCCAGGTCTTTTTGGTAGATTTTCTGCTTTTCCTGAAACCGCTGCCACGCAATGGGTGTATCAGGTTCAAATTGTTCCACAGCATCGGCTTCGTCACCCCACATATCCTGATTTAATTTTTTCAACAGCGATTCCTTTTCTTTACCGTATAATGTCCGATTGCCCACGATATCCGACCGTCGGAAGGCATATTCTTTTGCCTTGACATCCGGGCCGAATAATTTGTCAGCAAGATCTGCGCCCATGCGGGCCCTTCGAAATTCCTGAATTTTACGAAGGATCGCAATGGCTTCATCCATGGATTTAACGGCGCTTAAATTGCGGTATTCTTGAGCAAGAGCAATTTCGCATGCCACGTATTTCCGATAAGCATCAAACAGCAATTGTGCTTCTTTGTCCGAAAATTCGGAAAAAAGATGGGTTTTCACCAGATTTAAATGTTCATTTAGGTTTTGACTTTCTTTAAACATATATTCCAGATGTTTGAAATATTTCAGCGTGGTGTGGGAGTTGATCACCCCTTCTGAAAAGAGTTTTTTAAGATCATCAGATGACAATTTTTTTTGATGGGGGGAAGTCTGTTCGGTCTTTGAATCCGATGGCGTTGCGTCAACACCGGTGCTTTCTTGTTCAAAGGAAAGGGGTGTTTTCGATTTCTGAACATCTTCAAGCCGTATTGGATAGGATTTGTCAAAGATATATTCATTGGGTTCCTGGCGTGGATACAGCCAGTATCCGATTAAAAAAGCAAGGAGGATAAAGACGATGATTCTGCCAAGTTGTTTTTTGGTGTTGCGATTCATGATCGGTTCTCCTGCGGTCAATGTCTTTATAGAATATATTTCACAAAGGCACCCGCCATCCCAAGGGTGGAATGCGTGCAACCTGAATGAAAATGGCGTTTTCAGCCTTATTTGATATGCTCCAGATAGGTTTTGAATTTCTGGATCATTTTATGATCCGGATATTTCTGAATGATCTGCTCCAATATTTTTTTTGCGCGGGCCCCGTCCATGAGGCGGTCATAATACAGCTGGGCGGCCCGGAAATAAGCCATGGGCGCATCAGGCGCATCCGGGTACGTTTTGGTCATATTGCTGAAGACTTTGAGGGCTTCTTTGGGTTTCCCGGTTTCCGCCAGCCATTCTCCGATTTTTAACAACACGCGGGGGCTTGCGGTGAAATTGGGATCTGCCGATGCGCATGTTTGAAATACGTCCAGGGCTTTTGTTTTATTGCCGTTTTCAACCAGCAAAGAAAGACATTCCGGGCCATGTTTCAGGAATTCTTCTGTGCGTTTTTGCGTTTTTAACAAGTCAAAAAAACGTTCGGACAATTCCGCGTTGAGGGAACCGCCGGATGCCCGCCATTGTTGAATATGGGCTATGGCATCATCCAGCTTGCCCTCACGGCAGAAAACTTCCACTCTTTTTAATTCCAAAGTAAAAGGATCATCGGCTTTTTCCGTTGGGGGGGTGTTGCTTTCTTTGATATCGTCCACACTGATTTTTAAACCGATTTCCTTGTGATATTGAAGGAGCACATAGCCCATCAGATGGTATGAAATGACGGTATAGTAATTTTGGGCCAAAGTTAAAATATAATGATACAAAAATTCTGGTGTAACGGCGCTGACGGAATAGAGTAGGGCATAGGGCGCAAAAAATAAAAGGGATAAGAAAATAAACATGATGAAGTATCCTTTGCCGATTTTCACGGGAAGCGCCAGAAATGCCTTTGGATTTAATGCAGTCATCAGACTTTTGGTTTTTACCAGAATGATGATCATGGACGGCAATAAATACAGCGCAGCCAGAATCACCAGACGGGCCGCGATGACCCCAAAATGGTTTTCAGTCGCGACCACAATCAGAAGCAGCACCAGATACAGGATGATTTGCTTAAATACCTGGATAAAATCCTTGATGATGCTTTCATCCCATACAGGCGGAGGAATCAGATTCCCCATGGTGGTCCGTTGAAGCGCCGCATAGGCATAGTTTAACACCAATGCCCAGCAGACCAATTGCACGATTTGCGAAAACACGACCAAAGATCCCAGGGATAAAACCGCCAAATATATGAGGGTCCCGGGCGCCAGGGGATACAGAAAGAATTTCGGAATACGTTCCCAGAAAGGTTTGATTACTTCCGTGCCGCCGATCCACTCGGTTTCCACCGTGCATTTGGGGCAGAACCGGACGATTTTTTTGCTCCCAATGGGCCCTCCGTCAAGTTTTACAATGCAATCCGAGCAGAATGTCTGTTTGCATTTCGGGCAAAGCCAATGGGCGGTTTTGGTGGGATGGATGCTGCAAAATGACTTCATCGGGCTTTCCTTTATCGTATGTTAATCGAAGGATTTCAATTGAATTATCTTATGTTTTTCCCTGATATTGCGTTAAAGGTCAAGGAAATCCTCAGCCGGTGGTCAAAATGCGCGTCAAAAAAACGAACGTTCGCTCGTTTTTTTGATTGCATCCGGATATTTTTCCTGATAATTTTAATTCTTTTGCGGGATATTATAAATATTAAAATATCGGAGGATCTTTACATGACGGTTTCTTTTATGCATCAATTGATGAATCCGCGCGCCATCGCCATTGTGGGCGCAAGCAACAATCCCATGAAAATGGGCACCATGCATGCATTGAGTATTTTAAAGGACGGATATCAGGGGAAACTGTATCCGCTGCATCCAAATGAAAAAATCATTTTAGGCCAAAAAGCCTATGCGTCGCCTTTTGATCTTCCCGAAGTTCCGGATTTGGCCATGTTTGTGTTGCCGGCCCAGCATTTGCTGCCGGTATTCGAGGCTTTTGGAAAAATTGGAACCAAATATGCCATAGTGATTACGGCCGGATTTAAAGAAATGGGACCCGAAGGCATTGAGGCGGAGCAACGGTTAAAGGATGTGGCGGGCCAATACGGCATGCGCTTCATCGGTCCCAACTGCATGGGTATCATCAACCGGGATATTTCTTTAAATACAACCGTGATGCCCGTCCAGGGCAAAGCCGGCGGCTTGGGCATGGTGTCCCAAAGCGGCACTTATGTGGCCCAGACCATTGTCTATCTCCAAAATCGTGGTATTTATTTCAGCAAAGCGGTCAGCGTGGGGAATGAGGCCGATGTGAACATTGTCGATGTCCTTGAATATTTTGGCCAAGATCCCCATACCCGAGCCATTGCCGTATATATCGAAACCATCCGGGATGTCCGGCGGTTTTTGGATGTGGCGCGCCGGATCACCCCCCATAAACCCGTTATCGCCCAATATGTGGGCGGGACCGAAGCCGGGGGGCGGGCGGGCAGAAGCCACACCGGTGCCATGGCCGGGAAAAATTTTCTCTATGACGGATTATTCAAACAAGCCGGTGTCATCCGAGCCTATTCCATTGAAGACCTTTATGGCTGGGGCTTTGCCCTGGCCTCCCAACCGCAGATGAACGGAACCCGCGTCGGCATCATTACCAATTCCGGGGGACCGGGATCTGCCATTGCCGACACCTGCGACGTTCTTGGATGTCAAATTCCGGTTTTTAGCAAAACACTTCAGGAAAAGTTAAAACCCCTATTGCCTCCCCATGCGCCTTGCGGAAATCCGGTTGATCTGACATTTACCACGGAAATGGCGGTGATGACCGACACCATTACGGAACTGGTCATGCAAAGCGGCGAAGTGGACGGCGTGGTGCTTCACGGCGCCATGTCAACAGGATTTATGTCAGCTGTATTCCCCCATGTGGCGGAACTTTTGCCCGGCATGGCACTGGAAGATATTTTAAAAATGACCCGACGGGATCTTACAAAAGATACCGGGCTTCCTTTTCGCCACCAAATCCCCATGACCGTATCCTCGTTTTTCGGCCGTGATGATGCCTATACCCAAGCGTATGAAGACAGCGGTGTGCCGGTGTATGATTCTCCGGAAAAAGCCGCCCGCGCCATGTGCATGATGGCGGCGTATCATCACATCCGTCATCGGAAGCCGTTTGTCTCTGCGGACCCGCCATGCCCAGACGCCAGGGCCGGTCAAATCATCGCGGAAGCCCAACAAAAAAACCAAACCACCCTTGATGAATATCATGCCAAAAAACTGCTTGCATGCTATGGTATTTTGATTCCTCGGGAAGAATTGGCCTTGGATTTGGAAAGTGCCTTGGCAGCATCGCACAAGATAGGATTTCCCGTGGCACTAAAGGCCTGTGATCCGACGATTCTCCATAAAACAGAACAGGGTTTGGTTTTTTTAAATCTGGCCAACCCCCACGAAGTGGCCAATGCTTTTGAAAATATTCAAAAGATTTTAGGTCGTCCGGTTCCGGTTCTGATCAGTCAAATGATATCCGGAAAACGGGAGTTTCTGGCCGGGATTTCTTATGATGCGCAATTCGGCCATTGTGTGGCATTCGGGGTGGGCGGGATTTTCACCGAGGCGGTCAATGATATCACATACCGTCTTGCGCCATTATGTCCAAGAGATGCTGAAGAGATGATTTCAAACATCAAATCATCCAAACTCCTGAAAGCCTACCGGGGCATGCCCGAAGTCGATCTAAAGGCGCTTTCGGATATATTGGTTCGATTGGGTTTTCTTCCTTTTCTTCATCCACAACTCCTTGAAATGGATTTAAATCCTATAATTATTTCCCGATCAACGCCGATTGTTGTGGATGCGCTGGTGGTCTTAAAGGAACCATCATGGATTTCAAAATAATAAATTTCAAATACTTGGGCGGGTTTTGTTGTCTTGACAATTTCATTTAAAACCAATACATAACAAAGAAAAAACTTATGTTGCAAAAGCCTGATGATTGACCCGGAGCTGTGGCATGCCCATCCAATCTCCTGATGCAAAATTTGAAAAACGAATTGAAAGACTCAAAGCTCAAAACCAATCCCTCATCCACCAAATCAAAAAACTTCAGCAAAATCAAAATCGATTTCTTTCCATATTCAACAGCATGGAGGAAATCTATTTTGAATCTGATTTGGCGGGAACCCTTACGTTCTTTAATCCGGCCTTGTGCACGTTGATGGGGTATATTCCTGAAGAATTGTTGAACAAAAACTATCGGGAATATACAACCCCTGAAATGGCCAAACGCATGTATACTATATTTAATGAAATTTATCGAACCAAAAAGCCCTCCCCGATCACCGATTATGAAATATTGGCCAAAGACGGCAGTACTGTTTTTTTGGAATTATCCGCGTATTTAATTGTGGATGAAAACAATCAACCTGCGGGGTTTCGGGGTTTTGGCCGCAATGTCACTGAAAGAATCAAGACGGAAAGGGAATTGCGCGAAAGCCAAGAGCGGTTTCGGATACTGAACGAGGCGTCATTTAGCGGATTGTTGATCCATGACAACACCCTGATCCTGGATTGCAACACCGAACTCTTAAAAATGACCGGATATCAATATGAAGAACTTGTGGGAAAAAACGGCTTTGAATTCCTGATTGTGCCGGAATTCCACGGCAAACTATGGGACATGATCCAAACCAATGACGAAACCGCCTATGAAATTATGGCCAAAAAAAAGAACGGTGTGTTGTTTCCCGCTGAATTGCGCGGTAAAACCATTCCATATCATGGAAAACAGGTGCGCATTGCTGAAATCAGGGATATTACGGAACGCAGAAAAGCAGAGGAAGCGCTTAAAAAAAGCAGGTTGCGATACCGCCAGTTATACAAGGAGGCCCACAAGTCTGAGGAGCTCTATCAGTCCTTATTGAATTCTTCAGCAGATGCGGTGATGCTTTTGGATTTGGACCAACATGTCCAATTCATCAATGCCACCTTCAGTAAAATATTCGGATGGTCTTTGGACGAGCTTCAACAAAGAAATGTTTCATATATTCCAAAACCTTTAAAAGATTCATTTCATGAATTAATCCATCGTCTCATTGAAGACGGAAACCCGATCCAGGCGTTTGAAACCCAGCGATACACCAAAGACGGAAGGCTACTGGATGTGAGCATCAGCGCATCCAGATATTTGGATCATGCCGGTGACCCTTCCGGTGTCTTGATCACCTTGCGGGATATTTCTGAAGCCAAAAAATTCTTGTGGCACATGCATCAAGCCCAAAAAATGGAATCATTGGGCACCTTGGCAGGGGGCGTTGCCCATGATTTTAATAATTTGTTGATGGGCATTCAGGGCCGGCTTTCGCTTTTGATGTTGAATATGGACCATTCCGACCCAAACTATATCCATCTGAAAGACATCGAAGATTATATCATCCGGGCGGCGGACTTGACGCGGCAGCTGTTGGGAATCGCCAGAAGCGGCAAATGTCAAGTCAGTCCCACGGACATCAATGAGTTGATCCGAAAGCATAACCGCATGTTCGGCCGGACGCGCAAGGAAATCACCATCCATGAGCATTTGGATGACGCGGTCATGACGGTCGAAGTGGATCAGGGCCAGATAGAACAGGTGTTGCTCAATATGTACCTGAATGCATCCCATGCCATGCCCAAAGGCGGGGAGATTTATGTGCGGACCCAGTATGAGAAATTAACCATCACCCGCACACAACCCTATGAGTTAAAACCCGGAAGGTATATTAAAATTTCCATTACAGACACCGGTATTGGCATGGATGAGGCCACGCAAAAACGGGTTTTTGAGCCTTTTTTTACAACCAAAAAAATGGACCGGGGAACCGGCCTGGGATTGGCTTCAGCCTATCGCATTATTAAAAACCATGGCGGCTTCATAACATTATACAGTGAGTTGGGCAAGGGCACCACATTTAATATTTACCTTCCGGTGTCTGATAAAGCGCCGGCGGCGGAGGATGCGGTCCCCAATGAGATGATTGAAGGGGAAGGCACTATTTTGCTCATTGATGACGAGGATATGATATTAACTGTGGCTGAAGAAATGGTCAAGGCCCTCGGATATGATGTAATCGCTGTCAAGGGAGGGGCCAAGGCCGTTGAAATTTACCGGGAATTTCATGCAAAAATCCACATGATTATTCTGGATTTGATTATGCCGGGCATGAGCGGCGCAGAGGTTTTTGACAAAATCCGGCAAATCAATCCCCATGCCAAAGTGCTTCTTTCCAGCGGCTATAGCATCAACGGCGAGGCGTCATCCATAATGAACCGCGGATGCCGGGGGTTTATCCAAAAACCGTTTAACATTCAGGAACTGTCAAAAAAAATTCAAGAGGTGCTCAGTGCCGCTTAATCCGCCATAAGGTGCGATCTTTTTTTATGTCCGTGCGGTTTTTATCTATTTCAAATTGCAAAAAAAAGAACGATTTTTGGTTTTTTGGAAGAAAATCTGTGTGTGTGGACCCCGGCCTTCGGGCAGGGTTTGACAATGCGGCTTAATGAGATTATTTCTGCCGTGTGTGACCGAATATGAAGTTGCCGGATTATGCCAAAGGCGCCATCACCTTTGTTTCCTATTTTTTCTTTACCATCGGGATTTGCTCCCTGATTCTGTTGATTTCTTTGTTGAAATTGATCATCCCCATGATGTGGTTTCAAACCAAATGCAATACCATCTTGAATGGACTGGTTCATTTATGGATTTGGTGCGCGGTCACCACCCATGATGGGGTGACGTCAGTTAAGTGGCGGATCACAGGCGCGGTGGCGGAAAAGCCGGATGAATGGTGTTTGATTATTTCCAACCACCAATCCTGGGTGGATATCATGGTTTTAATGAAGGTTTTTTTCCGCAAGGTGCCGCCGTTTAAATTTTTCGTCAAGCGCCAATTGATTTGGCTTCCGTTTGTCGGGATTTGCGCATGGGCTATGGATTTTCCGTTTATGAAACGATATCCCAGACACATGCTTCAAAAAAATCCGAAATTAAAAGGGGTCGATATGGAAACCGCCCGCCGGGCGTGCGAAAAATTCAAACGCTTTCCCGTATCTGTTTTTAATTTTGTGGAAGGCACGCGATTTACCCCTGCGAAGCACGATCTTCAAAATTCTCCCTATCAAAGACTTTTGAAACCAAAAGCCGGCGGTGTTTCTTTGGTTTTATATGCCATGGGTCATACCCTCAAGCAAATACTTAATGTCACCATTGTTTATCCAGAAGGGATTCCAGGGCTGTGGGATTTTTTTTGCGGCCGGGTCAAGAGAATTTTTGTGCATGTGGACCCCATTCCCGTGACAAATGATTTGATCGGCAATTATTTTCTGGATGAACGATTTAAAGAATATTTCCAGAATTGGTTAAATCAGCGATGGTATGAAAAGGATATGCTTATGGAACGCATGTTGACCCAGGCCCCCAAATCAGCTGCCTGAAAAAAGGAAGTCCTTATGAATCAAAGACCGCATAAATGTTTTGTCCTTGACACCAATGTGATTCTTCACGACAGCTCCTGCATCCACCATTTTCAGGAAAATGATATTGTCATTCCCATTTTTGTCCTGGAGGAGCTGGATCAGTTTAAAAAAGGCAATGATACCTTGAACTTTCATGCCCGGGAATTTTTAAGGTCTTTGGACGCATTAAGCGGAGACAAGCTCTTTGACGGCGGCATCCGATTGGGCCCTGATTCAGGAAAAATCATGGTCAAGTTGGAGCAGGAATTTGATCCGGATCTGACCCACAGTTTTTCCATGCAAAAAACCGATCACCATATTTTAAACACCGCCTATCTTTTGGCCAAACAGAAGCCGGACGCCCAGATCATTTTGGTGACCAAGGATGTCAATCTCAGGATGAAGGCCAAAGCCATTGGATTGATGGCCCAGGATTACACCAGCGACCATGTGCGGGACATCAGCACGCTGTATACCGGCAAACGGTTGATGGATAATATGCCCAAAGAAATCATCGACAGCATGTATCAGGAACCCTATGAAATTGACATTTCCCATCTTGATGTCAAGCCGCCGTTGATGCCCAATGAATTCGTGATTCTGCGCAACAATAAAAAGTCGGCCCTGGCGCGGTTTTGCCCTGTCAAGCAGGCCCTCCAGCGCGTGGATAAAATTGACGCATACGGCATCAAGCCCCGAAACGCCGAGCAGACCTTTGCCCTGGATGCATTAATGGATCCGGATATTCAATTGGTGAGCATTACTGGAAAATCCGGCACCGGCAAAACATTGCTGGCGTTGGCGGCCGCACTTGAGAAAAAAAAATTATACCGTCAGATTTTTATGGCAAGGCCCATTGTTCCCTTGAGCAATAAAGATATGGGATATTTGCCCGGAGATATTCCGGCAAAGCTCGATCCGTACATGCAGCCGTTGTATGACAATCTTGCGGTGATTCAAAATTTATATTCTGAAAGGGATATGCGTCATTTAAAAATCAAGGAATTGCTGGAAGATGAAAAACTGGTGATTTCGCCCCTGTCCTATATCCGGGGGAGAAGTTTGGTGAAAATATATTTTATCGTGGATGAGGCCCAGAACCTGACCCCCCATGAAGTCAAAACCATCATCACCCGGGCAGGAGAAGGCACCAAGGTGGTTTTCACCGGCGATATTTTTCAAATCGATCACCCGTATCTGGACACCCTTTCAAATGGGCTTAGCCATTTAATTGAAAAAATGCAGGGTCAGCCCCTGTACGCCCACATCAACCTGGAAAAAGGCGAGCGCTCTGAATTGGCAGAACTCGCCAGTAATTTATTGTGATATTTTTTGCTTTGTGTTTCAAGGGATGATAGGTGACGCAATGATGAATACAGGGAGAAAAAACGGTGAATGAAACCCGTCCGATAATCGGCATCACCATGGGCGACCCGGTCGGGATCGGCCCGGAAATCATTTGCAGGGCGTTGAGCAGAAAAGACGTCTATGATGTGGCCCGGCCTTTGGTGATCGGAGATATCCAGATTCTGGAAGGCGCCAAAAAAACGACACGGACGGCCGTGATGCTGTCTGCTGTCAATGCCCCTCATGCTGGCAGATTCCGGCTCGGATGCGTGGATATTTTGAATATATCCAATCTGGATCCCATGAAAACCGCGTGGGCCCATCCCACCAAAACCACCGGAAAAGCCATGATCCATTATATTGAACAAGCTGTGGATATGGCACTTCGGGATGACATCGCCGCCATGGTGACATGCCCCATCAATAAAACCGCGTTGAAATTAGCCGGAAGCCATTTTCCTGGTCATACGGAGCTTGTGGCGCAAAGAACCGGCGCCAAAACATACGCCATGATGATGGCCGGCAGCAAGCTGCGCGTGGTGCTGGTCACCATCCACATCCCGCTGAAAAACGTCTCGGGAAAGAGTGTAGTTGAAAAGATACTCTCCACCATTGAAATCACCGACGATGCATTAAAAGAACGGTTTGGTTTTGAAAAGCCCAAAATCGCTGTGGCTGGCTTGAATCCCCATGGCGGAGAACACGGGATGTTCGGCGATGAAGAAGCCCGTGTGATTCAACCCGCCGTGGTTCGCGCCCAAAATATGGGAATTGACGTGTCCGGGCCTTATCCGCCGGATACGATTTTTTATCAGGCCGTGAATAAAGCTTTTGATGCCATCGTGTGCATGTATCACGATCAAGGATTGATTCCTTTTAAATTGGTGCATTTCACAGACGGCGTGAATACCACCTTGGGCCTGCCCATCATTCGGACTTCCGTGGATCACGGCACTGCCTATGACATTGCCGGCCAGGGCATTGCGGATCCCGGAAGCCTCATTGAAGCCATCAAACTGGCTGCCAGTCAGGCTGTTTTTAGAATGGAAAGTCAGACCCGGTTGGCATAAATGGAATCCGATAAGATTATTATCCGCGGGGCGCGGCAGCACAATCTTAAAAATATTGATGTGGATCTGCCCAGGAATCGGTTCATCGTTATTACTGGATTGTCGGGGTCCGGCAAGTCCAGTCTTGCCTTTGACACCCTTTATGCCGAAGGCCAGCGCCGGTATGTGGAATCCCTGTCCACATATGCCCGGCAGTTTTTGGAGCGCATGGAAAAGCCGGACGTGGATCTCATCGAAGGCCTGTCTCCGGCCATTGCCATAGAACAAAAGACAGCCAGCCATAATCCCCGATCTACGGTGGGCACTGTTACGGAAATCTATGATTATCTGCGGCTTCTTTTTGCCCGTGTGGGCGTTCCCCATTGCCATCAATGCGGCAAACCCATTGCGTTTCAGTCCTTGGATCAGATCATGGACAGTGTATTTCAGCTGCCGGACGATTCCCGGATCATGGTTCTTGCCCCCCTAATTTCAGAGCAAAAAGGCGCTCATGAACGACTGTTTCAGAAACTGAAAAAAGATGGGTTTGCTCGGGTAAAAGTCGACGGTGTGGTCTATGAAATCGACGAGGTGAGGAACCTGGAGAAAAATAAGAAACACACCATTGATGTCATTGTGGACCGATTGGTGGTTTCGGAAAAAATGAGGAACCGTTTGGCCGATTCTTTGGAAATGGCCATATCCCTGTCCGGCGGTGTGATTCTCATTGATCGGGTGGATGCCAGCGGAAAAATAATCGAGAGCATTTTGTTTAGCGAAAAAGCCGCTTGCATCACCTGCGGCATCAGCTATCCGGAATTGACGCCAGCCAGTTTTTCATTTAATTCGCCCCAGGGAGCTTGTCCGAAATGCGACGGCTTGGGCGCCACCACGGAATTTGCGCCGGAGCTCATTGTGCCTAACCCAGAGCTTTCCCTGCGGGAGGGCGCCATCAAACCTTGGGCAAATCGGAATTCGGTGCAATTTGCCGAATTTTTAGAAGCGCTCACCGAATATTATCAAACCGATATTTATACGCCGTTTAAAGACCTGCCCGAAACATGTAAGCACGTGTTGCTGTATGGGTCTGGAACGGAGAAAATCCCTTTTTACACGTATCAAAACGATCGACGTATTCAATATTCAAGGCCTGTGGAAGGCGTCATTCCCAATCTGGCCCGGCGATATATAGAAACCGATTCTTTTCAAGCGCGGGAAGAGATCAAGGAATTTATGACCTTTCGGCCGTGTCCCGAGTGCCTGGGGACCCGGTTGAACAAAATCAGCCGGTCGGTGAAAGTTAATGACCTCACCATCGCCCAAATCACTGCCATGCCCATTGAAAAAGCCCAACGTTTTTTTGCGGATCTAAAGCTTTCTGGCAAACAAGCCCAGATCGCCCAACGGATTTTAAAGGAGATCTCTGATCGACTGGCATTTTTAATGGATGTGGGGCTTTCATATCTCACATTGGATCGCAGTGCGGCCACCTTGTCCGGCGGTGAAAGCCAAAGAATCCGATTGGCCACCCAGATCGGCTCCAAATTAACGGGCGTGCTCTATGTGCTGGACGAGCCCAGCATCGGCCTACATCAGCGGGATAATGCAAAACTCCTGGCCACCTTGATGAAAATGCGCGATTTGGGCAACACGGTCTTGGTGGTTGAACATGATGAAGAAACCATCCGGTCTTCGGATTATGTGGTGGACATGGGGCCAGGCGCCGGGGTACAAGGGGGGCAGGTGGTTTTTTCCGGCCCGCCTGAGAAACTTGTCCAAGACGCCCAATCATTGACCGGTTTGTATCTTTCCGGCAAAAAAAAGATCGAGGTGCCGACCACGCGCCGGCCCGCGGGCCCTCAAAAATTGATTGTCAAGGGCGCAACGGAAAACAATCTGAAACATATTGACGCAGCGTTTCCATTGGGCTGCTTTGTTTGCGTCACCGGGGTTTCCGGCTCCGGCAAATCCTCATTGGTGATCGAAACCCTTTACCGGGTGCTGGCCAACCGGTTTTACCATACTGGCATCC
>FWPV01000861.1_pt1 | contig 90035 bp, 94 predicted proteins | sample 2228371 | NCBI WGS metagenome assembly FWPV01 (sample SAMEA103939776, study PRJEB20133) | metagenome
TTCGGTATCGTGTATAAAAATGGCTCCCTCTCAGGAAAACCCTTTAGTGTCCATATGAGCCTGCCCATCGTGAGGTGTATCCATGCATCAACATCATGGGTCTTTGTCAGGGCTAATAGAAAGACAGAAGTAAGAAACGAAAATATCAGGATGGCTCTTAGATTAAGAAGTCTCTTTGACATAAGGGATTATAAAATAAATGGTTTGAACCGTTCAAACCGTTTGAACCGTTTGAACCGTTCGAACTATTTCGTCTTTAAAAACAGCACAGAGAGCATGAATCCGTTAAATATGCCCTGAACAGCTATTGCTATCAGTGTAAGAGAAGGTGTAAGGATTCTCATTGTCTTCTGGTAATCAAGCGCACCAAAACCCCTGCTATACCAATCGTAGAGGGTATAAGAAAATCCGATAAAACCTATGAGTCCTAAGATTAACGAGGCGATAAGGAGTCTTTCGAGATTCAGATGCTTAACGAGCCTCTGGAGTCTGTTGCTTTGGGGAAGAATGCCCACCTTATAGGCATATACCCTTGCAAATATACCAGCAAATACTGTCTGAACACCAAGTATCAAGAGGATAGACATTACCAAAAGTGAATGGACATCAAGGAATATATCACCAATTCGGAGCATCCCCTGTGCCAATATCGCGCTTCCGAGAATTCCTGTAAAAAGCATCAATAAACCCGGGATTATAAAAAGCCACATTGGGGAGTGAAGGAGCATGAATCTGAGATGTCTCCATCCATCACGCCATCTCCTTAGATGAGGAGGCCTGCTCCTTCCGTCTTTATATAGTGTAATTGGTACCTCTGTCATTTTTAGTCCTGCGAGTCGGGACTTTATAATCATCTCTGATGCCCATTCCATTCCTGTAGTAACGAGATTGAGTGCAAGGACCTTGTCTCTTCTGAATGCCCTCATTCCGCAATGAAAGTCACTCACATTTATCTTGAAAAATAACCTTCCTATTGCTGTCAAAACAGGGTTTCCTATATATCTGTTTTGCCACGGCATTGCACCCGGCATAATCCTGCCCTTTAGCCTTGTTCCCATGCAGACATCATATCCCTGTCTGAGTCTCTCGACCATGGGGAATGCCTCGTCAAAATGATAACTGTCGTCACTGTCACCCATAAGTATATATTTGCTATCTGCATGTTCTATTCCATATTGGAGTGCAGCACCGTATCCCCTCACAGGACAATCAACAACCCTTGCCCCGAGAGACCTTGCAATCTCCTGACTCCCGTCTGTTGAGCCGTTGTCAGATACAAGGACCTCTCCGTCAATCTTGTATTTCTCGAGGAGCTCCTTTGCCCTTTTTATACATGTCCCGATCGTCTCTGCCTCATTGAGGCACGGCATTAATATGGTAAGTTCCTTCATTTATAAAAGCCCAAATTTCTGCATTTTATATCTCAATGCATCCCTCGATATACCTATCAATCTTGCGGCCTTTGTCTGGTTGTAGTTAGTCTTTTCGAGTGCCTGAATTATCAGATTCTTTTCTATATCCTTGAGAGAAACACCCTCTGGTGGCAGTGAAAGAAAGGTCTTTTCTGGATGAGCACCAAAGTCAGCTATCTCAGAGGGTATGTGTTCGGGTCTAATAATATCAGTATCTTCAAGGATACATATCCTCTCTATTACATTCTTCAGTTCCCTTGCATTGCCGAACCATGGATAGTTAATCAAAAGCCTTTCTGCCTCTGGAGATATGCCCCTTACATTTTTCCTGAACTCCTTGTTAAACATCTTTATATAAAACAATGCGAGGGGTACAATATCCTCTTTTCTCTCCCTCAGAGGCGGTATGTTTATAGGTATTACCTTGAGCCTGTAGTAAAGGTCTGTTCTAAAACTTCCGTCCTTTACGGCACTCTCGAGATTTTTATTAGTAGCCGCTATAATAACAACATCAACACTTATATCCTTGAGACCTCCGAGCCTCTTGAATGTCCTGTCCTCTATTACCCTCAGGAGCTTTGCCTGAGTCGAAGGCTTTATGTCTCCTATTTCATCAAGGTATATTGTCCCACCGCTCGCCATCTCAAAGAGCCCCTTTTTGGAGATCTTGGCATCAGTAAACGCACCCTTTTCATAACCGAACAATTCGCTCTCTATTAATGTATCTGGTATTGCTGTTGTAGTTACCTCGATAAATGGCTCCTCTGCCCTTGAACTGCCGTAGTGTATAGCCCTTGCAAGGAGGTTTTTCCCTGTGCCGCTCTCTCCCTGAATGAGGATAATATTTGCATCACTCTGGGCAACCTTTTTTGCAAGGTTCACCACATCTTTCATCTGCTTGGATTCAGCAATGATGCTGTCAAAGCTGTATTTACCGTGCCTTTGTTCCCTAAGTTGTTCAACCTCCTTCTTCAGGCTCAATGTCTCCTGCGCCTTTTTAAGAATAACACTCACCCTTTCGAGTTCAAAAGGCTTCTCTATAAAGTCATAGGCGCCCGCCTTTATAACAGATACTGCTGTCTGTATGTCTCCATGGGCAGTTATGATGATAACCACGGTCTCTTTCTGTAGCTTTTTTAATGTCTGAAGGACCTCGATACCACTTATACCGGGTAGATGCATATCGAGAAGGACTATTTCTGGCAGTTCTGCCTTAAATATCTCTAACCCTTCCTCTCCTGTTTCTGCAGTAAATACTTCGTATCCAGCCTTCTCAAGGTATTGCTTGAGTGACCATGTTATAAACCTCTCGTCATCTATGACGAGTATCTTTACCTTAACCAATTACCTCTCCTTGAAGGTAAGGACCGCTTATTGGCAGATATACACTAAAGACACTGCCCTTGCCAACCTCGCTTTTAACATCTATGTCACCTCCATGCTCCTGAACAATCTTGTAGCTTATTGGCAAGCCGAGTCCTGTACCCTTGGTCTTTTTTGTGAAAAATGGTTCGAATATCTTGTCTATATCTTCAGGAGCGATACCGATCCCTGTATCTTCGAATCTTATTACAGCAATTTTATTTTCCTTTGTCTTAATTTTCAATTCCTTCTGCAACTCTTTATCATAATCAACCTGTGATAATTTAATCTTCAATGTACCTCCATTGGGCATTGCATGCACTGCATTTAGTGAAAGATTCAAAAATACCTGTTGCATTTGATCGCTATCTGCTATGACCATAGGCATGTCTTCAGAGACCTCTACAGTCACATCCACATTTCTCCTTTTTGCCTCTGGATATAAGAGAAAAAGTGCCTTTTCAATTGGCTCTCTCAGATTCAGAAGCGAAAAAGAAGGAGGCTTTGGCTTTGCATAATCAAGGAGGTCTTTTACTGTCCTGTCAAGCCTTTTTATCTGATTCAGCACCTCATTCACTATTTCCTTTTTTGAATCATCTGCCCCTATTTCTGAACACAGAACCTGAATCGCACAGCTTATACCTGTAAGGGGGTTCTTTATCTCATGGGCAATTCCTGACATTATCTCTCCCAATGATGCAAGCCTCGATGCCTTTTCCATCTGCTGTATGTGATAGGACTCTATCTCCTTTTTTGCTGCCTCAAGGGAGCTAATCATATTGTTAAAAGACCCGGTTAGATAAGAAATCTCATCATATCCGTGGCTTTTCAGCCTGACCGTCAAATCTCCTGACTCCACCTTTTGCATTGCATGGGCAAGTCTCTTAATAGGCTTGTTTATAATCAACTCACTTCCGATAATAAATATTATACTGATAAAGACAAAGCCGATGGCAAGCCCCGAAAAATGCTTGAAACTGGATTCTTTTATATAATGACCTGCCCTCTCGAGTGATACCTCTACATCTATTACACCAAGAATATGTTTCTCCCTCGAGTGGCATCTGTAACATGCAGGCTCGTTCAATATTGGAGAGACCCTCGTGGCAAAGGTCAAGCCATCCTTTTCAATAATAAATGCCCTTTCATCTCCCCTCTTGAATACCTCCCAATCTCGCTCATATATCTTTTTGCCGATATCTTTTTCGTCCGCGGATGCAATAATATATCCTGTATCAGGATTAAATATCCTCACTTCCTTCAATTCTGGCGACTCCTTTGTAAAGTCCTCAAGCAGGGATTGCAATTCGTACCACTTGTTTTCTATCATCAGTATTACAAGGCTCTTTTTGATAATATTAGAAAGAAGCACTGCCTTTTCCTTCTGTGAATCTATAAGGGTCATCCTTGTATGCTGGACATCTGAATATACAACAAGGGAAGTAATAATAAATACAGGTAAAAGGGCTATGAGTATTAGTTTAAGTCTTATGCTCTTAAGTTTCTTCATCTAATCGCATTATAACATATAAGGGCTTTATATAGAGAATATAGTGAGATCCAGCCTTTCAGGTCGTTTGGTTCTGTACTGGGTTGACCATTATATATTTTTCATGTATCTTAAGAATATGCTCAGGTTTCTTACATCAGGAGAATCCCATGGAAAGGGATTAATCGGCATTGTTGAGGGAATCCCATCAGGTCTATCTCTTTCTTCAGAGGATATTGACAAAGAACTCAAGAGGAGACAGGCGGGTTATGGAAGAGGAGGGAGGATGAAGATAGAGAGTGACCATGCCGAGATCATTTCAGGGGTGAGGTGGGGAAAGACTATAGGCTCCCCCATAGCTGTTTACATCGAAAATAAAGACTGGAAGAACTGGCAGGAAGGGATGTCAGTGGAGGGTAAATACGAAGGAGCCATCCCTGCTGTGACAAGACCGAGACCAGGTCACGCAGACCTTGCAGGGGCATTAAAATATGGGCATAGAGACATAAGAAATATCCTTGAACGTTCAAGTGCAAGGGAAACAGCAACAAGGGTGGCTATTGGTGCTATTGCTAAGAGATTCCTCTTAGAGTTTGGTATAAGTATCGGAAGCTATGTTGAACAGATAGGAGGCATAAAATGTGATGTGTCAACCTATGAAGGGATATTCAAGAAGGCAGAGGATTCCCCTGTTAGATGCCCTGATGAAGAGGCATCAAAAAAGATGATGGAATTAATAGATGCATCTTCAAAAAAAGGAGACACCCTCGGTGGTATATTTGTCGTAATTGCTGATGGGGTTCCCCCGGGGATTGGAAGCCATATTCAGTGGGACAGGAGGCTTGACGGCAGGCTTGCCCATGCATTCATGTCAATACAGGCTATAAAAGGCGTGGAAATAGGCAGGGGTTTTGATATGGCTGGAGCCTTTGGCTCAGAGGTCATGGATGAGATCTTTTATAATGGCTCAGTCTTTTATAGAAAGACGAATAATGCAGGAGGCATAGAAGGCGGGATAAGCAACGGGATGCCAATAGTTGTCAGGGCGGCAATGAAACCTATACCTACCTTAAGGAAACCGCTCCAGTCAGTTGACATTGAAACAAAGGAGCCATTTGAGGCCTCATATGAAAGGTCTGATGTCTGTGCAGTTCCTGCTGCATCTGTAATAGGAGAGGCTATGGCGGCTATTGTTATAGCTGATGCGTTTTTAGAAAAATTTGGCGGAGACAGCATGGAAGAGACAAGGAGAAATTTTGAGTCATATATCGATTATTTGAGACAGTTTTAGTAAAAAAATTCTCGCAATTACCCGCTTCCAATCTATCCTTTTTTTTGGTATAAATAAAGATAGAAATGTCAATAGAGCTCATCAAAAATAAAATACTTAAAGGCGAATACCGATTAGAAGTGGAAGATGCTATAATAAATGGGGAAATTATCAAGTTTTCAAAACAAAAATGCAAACCTGCAAAGACTGTAGAAGTGCCTGTATTCGATTTTGCAGAAAATGTCTGTTAGATAAAACATTTAATTGGTTATGATTATCGGCATTCCAAAAGAGATAAAGAAACATGAGTACAGGGTAGGCATTACACCATCTGGCGTCAGGGAGCTCAAGAGGGAAGGACACACCATACTTATCGAAAAGGGCGCAGGGGAGGGAAGCGGATTTTCTGATGAAGAATACATTGATGCCGATGCTGACATTGTTGATAAATACACAATATTCAAAAAGGCAGACCTTATTGTAAAGGTAAAGGAGCCTGTTTCAGATGAATATGACCTGCTTAAAGAGGGTTCGGCAATATTTACATATCTGCACCTGGCTCCGAATATCGAATTAACTAATTTACTCTTAAATAAAAAGATAACTGCACTCGGGTATGAAACCCTTCAGAGAGATGGTCAACTCCCACTGCTTGCCCCAATGAGCGAGATAGCTGGAAGGATGGCTCCTATTGTAGGTTCTTTTTATCTCCAGAAGATACATGGAGGAGGCGGAATACTTCCAACAGGTGCATGCAGTGTAATGCCTGCAAGGGCACTGATACTTGGGGCTGGTGTAGTAGGTACAAATGCAGCAAGGGTTTGCATTGGGATGGGGATGGATACCACTGTCATTAATAGGGGGATAGAGAGGCTCCAGAGGATAGATGAGATGTTTATGGGGAGGGTTAAGACCCTTACACTTACCCAACAGAACATAGAAAGGGAGATTAAGTATGCTGATATTGTGATAGGTGCTGTATTGGTTCCCGGAGGCAAGACACCTGTACTCATTACGAGGGCTATGCTTAAGACAATGAAAAAAGGTTCTGTGATAGTTGATGTCTCGATAGATCAGGGAGGCTGTGCCGAGACATCAAGACCAACTACGCACGATGAACCAGTATATGAGGCAGATGGGATAATTCATTATGCTGTGGCAAACATGCCGGGTGCATATCCGAGGACATCCACACTTTCACTTACCAATGCAACCCTTCCTTACATAAAGATAATCGCAGACAGGGGGATCGAGGTCGCTATCAGGGAAGATATACAGCTCAGGAGTTCTGTAAATACCTATAAGGGGCATATTGTTAACAAGGCACTTGCAGAGTCATTTGCATTCAGGTGCGTTGATATAGATGAAATAAAATAATGCCATGAAAAAGGGTTTAATTTCTTTTATCTGCCTGCTTTTTATTGCTGTCTCAGCATCTGCATCTGACAATCCCTATGACATCATCCTGAATGGAAAGAAGGGCCTTGATATCGGAGATTACGAAAATGCCGTAATTCAACTTTCTGAGGCTTATGAGAGATTCCCGATCATTGGAGACTACATACTCCTGTGGAGGGCTAAGGCATTTGAAGGCAAAGGGGAGATCGATTACGCACTAAAGGACATAGATACCATAAAGAATTCGTATAAGGACTCTCCAGTTATAAAGGCAGCAAGGAAGATGGAACTCGAGTTATTAAGAGATAGAGAAGATAAGATATATGAACTCATTGAGTCCTTTATAAAGGACTATCCAAGTGAATCAGGCGTTATTTACAATTATGCAATGCTTTTAAAGAAAAATGGTAAAAACGAAAGGGCAAAAAGTATATTCAGGGAAATATTTGTCTCGGTCTCTAACCTTTCGGAAAAGGCAAGGGATGAACTCTCTGATGAGGATATAACAACTGATGACCTTATAAAGAGGGGGGAAAACTTAAACAGTGCATTTATGTTTAAAGAGGCAGAGGCAATTTTTAAAGAGGCATTAAAAAGGGCAGAAAAAGCGCCTTCATTTTCTCTCTCCTCAAAAAAGAAGAACACAATATTAGAAGGGCTTGCATATTCTATATTCAGACAAAAAAGATACAAAGAGGCTGCTCAATTATACTCCAAAACAAAAAATGACTATTGGCTTGCAAGAGCCCTGCTAAGGGCAAGAGATATAGAATCATTCGAATCGAGATTATCTAAATTTATAAATAATGGCGATAAGAGGTTTGCACCTCTCTTAATTTCATATGCAACAATCAAGAGGAGAGATGGTGACATAGCAGGGGCATTGAATATATTGAAAAATGCCCTTTCTATATATCCTTCTGAAAAGGAAGGTATCCTCTGGTCAATAGGCTGGACACATTACATTTCTAAGGACCTCAAGGATGCCTGTGATGCCTTTTCTGAGCTTTACAAAACATATGGCGGTTCTAAATATCTGTACTGGAGAGATAGATGCCTTAAAAGAATGAAAAATGGGTCTGTTTTGAGTGCGGGTGAGAAAAAGACTTCTGGCGATGATTTTTACAGCATTCTACCTCTCATCATAAATATGAAAGATAACCACAGAGAAACTGAGGATGTTAACATAAGGCTCGATTCCCGTAACTCATGCACACCACTTCCTGTATTTCGAAGGGCAGAGATACTGTCAGAAATTGGACTTAGAGACGATGCAGCAAACGAGCTTATTATTATCTCGAAAAAGGCATCTTCAATGGAAGAGCTCCTCAGCACAATCTGCAGGCTCAAAAACCTCAAGAAATATAAATCTGCAATAGCTCTTGCATCAAGGATTCAAGGCAGTAAGCTGTCAGAAGAGTTCATGTATCCATTAGCCTACCCAGATGAGGTCATCATGGCATCTAAAGAGAGCGGGCTCGACCCCCTTCTTATACTCTCTGTTATGCGTGAGGAGTCAAGGTTTGACCCAAATGCAAGGTCAATAGCTGGTGCAATAGGTCTTCTTCAGCTCATGCCAGAGACTGCGATAAGGGTTAACAAAAAAATAGGTATGGATATTAAGAATGCTGATGAGCTTTATGACCCGATGACGAATATAAAGATTGGCTCATACTATCTCAAGGAACTTATTCATGAATTCGGCTCCCTTCCACTCGCTATTGCGTCCTATAATGCTGGTGAAAGGGTAGTCATGGAATGGATAAAGAAGGGACAATATGGTGAAATAGATGAGTTTATAGAGGATATACCATATGATGAGACAAAAAATTATGTAAGAAAGGTGCTGACCAGCTATTTTAAGTACAGGGATCTTTTAGGGAATAACACCAATGAACAGGATACTTCTGAATCTATGTAATAATTGCATCTTTATTTTTTGTTGATGGATTTTGTATTATTTCTCAAACAAATTATACCTTCATTTTAAGAGGAGGGGCTGTGGAAAAACTGAAGACACTCGAAGAAAAGATTACGATGGCTGTAGAGAAGATCAAGGCATTAAAAGAGGAAAAAGGCTCTCTCGAAAAGAGGGTCAGGGAGCTTGAGGCAATCATTGAATCAAAGGATCGGCAGTTAGAGGAAATCTCTTCAGAGAAGGCGCTGATAAAAAAACAGATAGAAAACCTATTAAACGAGATCGAGTCATTAGATTTGAAATAATATGCCTGCAGTAGAAGTTTATATACTTGGTCAGAAGTACATAATAAAGGGGGAAGGTCAGCCTGAATACATAAAGCAGCTTGCTGACTTTGTGAATGAAAGGTTAAGAGAGGTCTTTGAGGCATCCCCTGGGATTGTCCCATTAAAGGCTGCAATACTTGCTGCCTTAAATATTGCGGATGAATTACACAAGACAAAAAATGAGTGTGCCACTATATCTAATAACATAAGGTCAATTGAAGATAAGGCAGAAAGGCTCGCAAATCTCTTTGATCAAGCCTTGGCATAGGTCCTCTTGTCAATCCTGTAGCAACTTCCGTAGCATCTCTTTGCATAACTCTTCATCTCTGATGCAACCTCTGCCATTTCGCTATAATGCGAAAATCTCCTGAACCTTGTGTGTGCAATGCCTATGGATATACACATAATCGGAAATCTCTTTTTTTCCCCTTCCCTGTCAACGGACTCTATATATCCTTTGAGCCTGTCTTTTTCGTCGTAAAAGCCAACAATCGCCTTATCAAATTGATAAATAATATGCCCTGCCGCATCTTCGATAAGGTCGATATCCATTATAAATATGAAATCGTCTCCCCCTATATGTCCTACAAAGCTGTTTTTTGGTTGTGCATCCTTGACACATTTAAGAATGGTGCTTGCCGTCATTTTTAAGACCTCATCACCCCTGCTGAAGCCGTATCTATCATTAAATGGCTTGAAATAGTCTATATCAACATATCCGACAGCAAACATCTCTCTGGAGTCAAGCCTACTCTGTATCTGTTTATTTATTGCAATATTTCCGGGAAGCCTCGTCAGGGGATTTATCTCGATTACCCTCTCAGCCCTCTTTAATGCGAGGGATATCCTTACGAGCATGTCTACTTCTATGCATCGCCGCCACAAAAAATCATCTGCGTAAATATATTCCCACATGGGCGCAACATTTATTTCTGGAAGCATTGCAATGACAGGCAACTGACCAAATACAGGGTCGCCTTTCAATTCAGAGAGGAGTTCTATATTTTTGCGGTCCTCTATATCTATATCCAAAATTATCAGATCTAAAATCGAGCCCTTTATATGGTCAAGGGCAGATTGCATGTCATCAAAAAAGTAAAGGTTATAATAATCCCTCAGTATGCTTTCAAGAATAAGCCTTATATTATATTCTCTGGAGATAATAGCTACTGTCTTCATCAATAAATCAAAACCCCATCCAAATTTTAAGATTTTAACACATTTATAATTTTTCTTGCTGAAAATTTCACAATTTGATATTATTTATAAAAAAAGAAAGGGGTATTAAAAATGAAGGAAGAAGCCAAGGAATTACTAAAACAGATGCACGAGTTAGCAAATTACGCCGAAGACTGTATCGCTTATTTGCAGACTGCATTTATTTACAATTCTTTAACACCTCTAAAAGATTGTTATGAATTGGCTCGAATAATTAGAGAGAAAGAACCAGAACTGACAAAAAGGGTTGTGGAATTCGCCAAAGAAGGGGCAGATATAAAGCCTTATATCTCTGTTCCTTCCCATCTGTTAAGGATTTCAGAGGATATCGAAAAACTTGCAGGATTGATTGATAAAAAAATAAAGGACGGAATACTCTTTAGCGATAGGGCGATTACCGAGGTCACCTTTCTCCTTCAAAGGTTGACCGATATTATAAGACCCACCGCAGATATCATTTTAGCCAGAAATATTATGCTTGGTAAATATATTCAGGAATCAGAACAGGGTATAATCAAGAGGGCACTGGAATATGCCACCCTTCATGAAGAAAGGCTGATAGAGGGTCTATGTCTGCCTGCGGCTTCATCTATTTACTTAAGTATGCTTGATGCAATAAAAAACATTGCATGGCATGCAAAGGAAATATCGGCTTCACTTGCCGGCTCCTAAGAAAGTGGTATTCACTGCAGCCTATCTGAAGCTCAAGGAATCTGAACTTATACAAAAGGTAAGAAGTGCTGAAGATATACTGAAGGATTGCACCCTGTGTCCAAGAAATTGCAGGGTTGACAGGACTGCAGGTGAGAGGGGTTTTTGCAGGACAGGTGATAAGCCTTATGTGGCGAGCTGGGGACCACATTTTGGAGAGGAAAGGCCACTCGTTGGGAGATTCGGATCCGGAACCATCTTTTTCAGCTACTGCAACCTTGGATGTATATTCTGCCAGAACTGGACAATAAGCCATCTTGGGGAGGGTAGCGAAATTACCTTCGAAAAGCTCGCCGAAATAATGCTCGAGCTTCAGGATATTGGCTGTCATAATATAAACCTCGTCACCCCAACCCATCAAATGCCCATGATATTACGTTCAATCTCGATTGCTGCCATGTCAGGACTGAAGATCCCAATAGTTTACAATTGCGGAGGATACGAATCCATTGAGGCATTAAAGATACTGGATGGAGTTATAGACATTTACATGCCTGACTTTAAATATTCAGATCCCAAAATGGCTCTCAAGTACTCAAAGGCAAGGGATTATCCAGAAAAGGCAAAGGCAGCCATCAAGGAGATGCACAGGCAGGTAGGAGACCTCATTATTGATGAGTCAGGAGTCGCATTAAGGGGACTCCTTGTGAGGCATCTCGTGATGCCTGAGGGGATAGCAGGTACTGAGGAAGTAGTAAGATTCATATCAGAGGAGATATCAAAAAATACATACATAAACATAATGGACCAGTATTACCCATGTTATAAGGCCTTCGAGAATCCACCTCTGGACAGGAGAATTACTCAAAGGGAGTATTCTGATGCAATAAAGATCGCACTAAAGGCAGGACTGAAGAGGATTGATGGGGTGACAGTATAATTTTTTAATATAAATTGATTATCTCTGCATCCATTGTCTGGAGATTTATTAAGGCAGCAGTGGGTTTTCTGTAAAGCCATCCACAAACTTCACCTGGATTTATGACGATTGAGTCTTTAACCCTCTTGATTAATGCCTCGTGGGTATGTCCAAAGACTATCAGGTCGAAATAACCACTTTCAGCAAGCGCATCAACAACATCGGGCTCATGCATTACAACTATCCTCTTTTCATTAAGACTAAATATATAAGGCTGTGTGTAAATCCTACCCTGATAAAGCCTGCTTAATAAAACCCTCTCGCCGTCATTATTACCAAAGATGCCTGTGAAACCACCTTTAAAGTCTTTTAAAACCCTCCATGTAAATGGAGATGTAAAATCCCCTGCGTGTATTATATGCTCAACTCCTCTTTCATCAAAGGCATTTATTGCCCTTCTGAGATTATCAAGATGGTCATGTGTATCAGAGATTATACCTACAATCATATCATTGATTCGGGTCTTATTCTCCTCGACAAGGCCGTAACATTTAATCCTGTCTTGGCTATAATCTGAGGGCTAACCTATCACCACCGATGGCATTATTCCTATTACAAATACCATTAACACAGAAATAATTATCGCAAGGCTTAATGAGGGAGAAGGTGCGATCTCTTGCTCTTCTCTCATCTCTTTCATGTACATATTCATTACTATCCTCAGATAATAGTATGCAGAGATTGCACTGAAGATGACAGCTATCACAACAAGCCATGTGTAACCAGCATTAATCGCTGCACTAAAGAGATTAAACTTTCCAATAAATCCTGCAGTTGGTGGTATGCCTGTCAGGGAAAACATAAAGACAAGCATCAATGCTGCTACAAGTGGTCGGCTCTTTGCAAGCCCTTCGTAATCAGAAATCTCTTCACCCTTTTCCATAAGTATTACTATCGAGAACGCCCCTATATTCATAAATGTATAGATGAAGAGATAAACTATCATTGCATTGATACCCTCTGAAGTGCCTGTTATAACGCCTATGAGTGCATAACCTGCATGTGCTATGGAAGAGTATGCAAGCATCCTCTTGATATTTGTCTGAACTATTGCAAGGATGTTTCCAACGGCCATGGTGAGTATTGCGACCCCGCTTAATATAGGCACCCATTCTGTCTGGACACTAACAAATGCGGTATAAAAAACCCTTGCCAACACAGCAAACCCTGCTGCCTTTGGACCAACAGACATGAATGCCGTTACAGATGTTGGAGCTCCTTCATATACATCAGGAGCCCACATATGAAAGGGAGCTGCAGCTATCTTGAATAAAAAGGCGGTTGCTATAAGGACCATACTCAACAGAAGTGTTGGATCGGTCTCACGGGTCTGGAGATATTGAGCAATTTTATATATGTCGGTCGTTGTAGTTAATCCATAAAGAAGTGACATTCCGTAAAGCAATAAGGCTGACGAAAATGCACCCAGAAGGAAATATTTTATTGCAGCCTCATTGGATTTTATATCATGCCTTTTTATGCCAGCAACTATGTATGTGCTTAAAGCCATTAATTCCAATCCAAGATAAAGGACTATCAAATCCCTTGCTGATGCCATCAACATCATGCCTGCTGTTGCGAATAGCAGTATGCTGTAATATTCACCATATTCAGATTTCTGCCTCTGTATATATCTTAAGGATATAAGTATGGTTAACAGGAGATTAACTATGAATATGAACTTAAAATATGCGCTGAATATATCACTAATAAATGCTCCTCCGAATGCCTCTCCATAACTGTACTGGATAACAAAAAGAGATGCGAGTGCGGAAAATGCACCGACCAATGCAATAAATCCCTTGTTTTTTACGAATAGTTCGAGCATGAGGAGAATAGTTGCTGAAACAGTCATTATTATCTCTGGCATTATAACTGTAAGGTCATTAACAGGAATCATTTTGTTACCTCTACTATATCTGTTATCTGTTTAACTATTTCTGTTTCCATGGTGCCTGCTGTATTAACCCTTTCTATCAAATTCTGAACAGAGGCATCCATAAAGCCCAAAAATACATTTGGATATATACCTATCCAGAGAACAAGGACAAGCAAAGGAACAAGGGTAAGGATTTCCCTTAAATCAATATCACCATGTCCCTGAATCTTCGGATTCGTCTCCATGAAAAATACCCTTTGGTAAAGCCAGAGCATATATGCAGCACCTATGATTATTCCGGTTGCTGCAAGCACTCCCATAGTCTTTGATTTAGCAAATCCACCAAGGATTATCAAAAACTCACCCACAAATCCATTTGTACCGGGAAGTCCTATTGAGGCAAGTGTAAATACCATAAAAAAAGCCGCATATATAGGAAGAACGGTCGCAGTGCCTCCATAATCTGCTATCTGCCTTGTGTGTGTCCTATCGTATATCATACCAACACAAAGAAACAGTGCTCCTGTCACTATCCCGTGATTTATCATCTGGAGAATCCCGCCCTGCATCCCCTGAGTATTTAATGCAAATATTCCAAGTGTAACAAACCCCATATGGCTTACTGATGAATATGCTATAAGCCTCTTCAGGTCTGTCTGACCGAGACATATAATACCTCCATAGATGATAGCTATAACAGACAATATCATCATCACTGGAGCCATTGCCTTTGTTGCCGCCGGAAATAATGGCATGCTGAATCTCAAAAATCCATATGCACCCATCTTTATCAATATCCCTGCAAGTATCACACTGCCAGCAGTTGGAGCCTCTGTGTGGGCATCAGGAAGCCATGTGTGAACAGGCCACATTGGCACCTTTACTGCAAATGCCGCAAAAAACGCCCAGAAGAGTATGATCTGCAAATCATAAGGATAATTAATTGCCATCATCCTAAGGATATCAAATGAACCTGTATTCAGGTAGAGCACTATAATTCCGACGAGCATCAATACACTTCCTACGAGTGTATAGAGAAAGAATTTTATTGCTGCATATACCCTGTTGGGCCCACCCCATACTCCTATCAACAAATACATGGGTATGAGCATGGCTTCCCAGAATATATAAAAGAGGAACATGTCGAGGCTGCAAAATACCCCTATCATTGCACCTTCTATCAGAAGCAGGGCTGAATAAAACTCCTTTGTCTTTTCCTTAATGCCCTTCCATGAGACCATTATGCAGAGTACTGTTAAGATGGTGGAGAGAAGCACAAACAATACACTTATTCCGTCAACCCCGATGGCGTATTTTATCCCCCATGATGGAACCCATTCATAAGCCTCTACAAACTGCATTCTTGCTGTCGTCTTATCAAAATTAATAAACAGCGGGATGCTGAGTATAAATGTAACAATGCTTATTAATAAAGAGAGCCATTTAATAAAATTCTCATTTGCCCTCTTGACAAAGGCAATAAGTATGGCACCCAAAACAGGCAAAAATATTAGTGTGCTTAATACTGGATACCCTATCTGATGCATTTAGCCTCCTCTTTAAACAAGGTCAAGGTATCGACCTCAATCTATCCCCTTTTTATCAGGACCAGTGTTAATATCACAAAAAGCCCAAAGGCAATGCTGACCGCATAGTGCTGTAAATTTCCTGTCTGCAACTTCCTGAGCCTCTCTCCAAGATTCCTGATAGCCTGCGGAACGCCATTAACAATGCCCTCTATGATCTTTCCGTCAGTGACTGCGATAAGTATATTATTTGCAATCCACATTGCAGGTCTGACTATGATAAAATCATATAACTCATCCACATAATACTTATTCCATAATATCCTGTAGATTCCTTTGAACCTTTCGGCAAGTTTCCTTGGTATTTCTGGCTTTAAGGAATAAAATACATAGGCTATCAGTATTCCACCAATTGCCGCAACAATAGATATCCCCATTACCATAAACTCCTCTTGATGTGTGGCTGTTACATGAGGATGTCCCAAAACAGGCTCAAAGAAGTGGGCTATCCAATTACCCCCTCCCAATGCCTGCGGTATTCCCACCCATCCTGCTGATATTGCACCTATTGCGAGTATTATTAATGGAATGGTCATAACCTTCGGGGATTCATGGAGGTGATGCTCCTGTTCATGGGTACCCCTGAATTTTCCGTGAAATGCAAGGAATATTATCCTGAAGCTATAAAATGCCGTTAGGGCAGCAACAGCCGTACCCATAAGCCATACTACCTTTCCTGTTGTTCCGTGATTATATGCAAGCCATAAGATTTCATCCTTCGAAAAGAATCCTGCAAGCCCGGGTATGCCTGCAATGCTTAATGATGCTATAAGGAATGTCCAGTATGTCACGGGCATATATCTTTTTAGTCCACCCATTTTTTGGATATCGAGCTCTCCTGCCATCGCATGCATGACACTGCCAGCTCCGAGGAATAATAATGCCTTAAAATATGCATGGGTATATAGATGGAATATCCCGGCACCGAATGCCCCAACACCACATGCAAGGAACATGTAACCCAGCTGGCTTACTGTTGAGTATGCAACTATCCTCTTTATATCATTCTGTACCAATGCAATGGTTGCTGCAAAAAGGCTTGTTACAGCTCCTGTTATTGCAACCACATTCATTGCTATTTCAGAAAGGCTGAATAATGGGTTAAACCTTGCTACCATGAATACGCCTGCTGTGACCATAGTTGCAGCATGTATCAGGGCACTGACAGGTGTTGGACCTTCCATTGCATCAGGAAGCCAGACATGAAGCGGAATCTGGGCTGATTTTCCGACTGCTCCGCAGAACAGGAGCAATGCTATAAGTGTGATTAAATCTACATCATATCCAAGTAAATTTATGGTCCTGCCAGTCAATGTTCCTATATTTGCAAATATATCGGTATAATGAAGGGTTCCGAGCATTAAGAATATCATTATTACCCCGAGCCCGAATCCGAAGTCTCCGAATCTGTTTACTATAAATGCCTTTTTCCCTGCATCAGATGCTGACTTCTTTTCATACCAGAAACCTATAAGGAAATAAGAACAGAGCCCAACGGCTTCCCAACCGAAATAAAGTTGCAGCAGGTTGTTGCCCATAACGAGCATAAGCATCGAAAATGTAAAGAGGCTGAGATATGAGAAGAACCTGTAATATCCAGCATCTCCATGCATGTATCCTGCAGAATAGATATGTACAAGAAGGCTGACGCTTGTCACGACAATAAGCATTATAGCCGTAAGCTGGTCTATGAGAAATCCTATGGTTACCTTGAATTCCCCGGAGATGATCCAGCTATAGACATCATAATTAATTGACTTTCCGTTCAGGACATCTATGAATGTGCTTACTGCTATAACAAATGACCCAAATACAGCAAGGGTAGATATCCAGTGAGCCCTTTCTCTTATTACTGTCCTTCCAAAAATAATATTGATTACAAATGCTATAAGAGGAAACAGCGGTATCAAAACATATTTGTCCATCATTTATTCCCCTTCTTTGAAGTCCTTTTTCTGATATTTTTATTACTTATACATTTGATTAATCCTGAATGGATAATGTCAATCTTTTCTGACAATCTCTCGTTGCTCATCTTTAATTTTTTATGGCTTTCTATTAAACCCTCAAGTCTTTCTATAACCAGTTCCATTTTTCTATCCATATCCTCTAAAAGAATGCCGAAATATCTCTTTATCTCATCAATAGATTCCCTGTTTTTCTCTTCTACAATTTCTATAACCTTATGTTGAGTAATATAGTCCATTAACTATCCCTTCATCTCCAGTATCTCATCCGTGTGGATTGCTGCCTTATTTCTGAATAGAGAAACAAGTATAGCAAGCCCTATGGCTGCCTCTGAGGCAGCAACCGTGATAGTGAAAAGCACAAATATCTGTCCTGCCATATCCTGAAGGTAGTGGCTGAATGCAACAAGGCTAATGTTAACTGAATTGAGCATCAATTCTATGGATATAAGCATGATAAGGATATTCCTCCTGATTAAAAAGCCTATCGCTCCTATCACGAATAAGATCGTACTCAGACCTATGTACCATTCTAAGGGAACCATTAATCCTCCTGTTTACTTAAGGCTTTTTCAGTTTCGCTGACCTCAGCCTTAGCCCCTCTTTTTTGCGAGCACTATTGCTCCAACTATTGCCACAAGCAAAATTATTCCTGCTATCTCAAATTGAAGTATATAATCTGTATAAAGCACCCTGCCGAGTGCCTTTGTATGGGTCTCCTGTTTTATTGCCTCAATAGTGTATTGACCCAGAGGTCCATGGATTATCCTGCTGATACTGAAGATTATCAACATCAGAATAGAAAGTCCAAGTGCAACACCTATTGGCCACTCTCCAATGAGCCTTTCTGTATTAAGCTCTTCTTTTAGATTAAGCATCATTATTACAAACAGGAATAAGACAAGTATTGCTCCTGCATAAAGAATAATCTGCACAGCAGCCAGAAACTCTGCATTCAAAAATAAATATATGCCAGCTATATGAAAAAACAATACAAGCATCCATAAGATGCTATGAACAGGGTTTCTACGGGTTATTATGAGAAGGGCTAATACTACACTGACTATCGCAAAATATCCAAAAAATAATTTAGGCAGCACCCTTACCTCCTCTGAATACGGCCTGATCTTCAGAACCTGAGTAATCCTCGCTCAAAGGCCTCCAGAACTTATCAAAATATTCCTCTCCCTTTTTGCCAGCCATATACTTATCCCAGTTAGAAAGAAGCCTCTCTTTATCCATATATAAGGCACTTCTGGAATAATCCGAATACTCATAATGATCGGTCAATACAATTGCGCCAAAAGGACATGCCTCAACACAAAATGCACAGAACAGACACCTCAAGACTTCTATCTCATATCTTTCGACCACCTTTGAATGGTCAGGCCCTTCAGCTGTATATATTTTTATACATTGAGAAGGACATACAGCAGCGCAAAGACCGCATCCCACACACCTTGCAGTGCCATCTGTTTTTCTTGGGAGTGCATGCAAACCCCTAAAGCCCGGAAATGGTTGCCTCTTTTCCTCTGGATACTGTCTCGTCACTGCACGGGTAAACATCATCCTCAGGGTCAATGCCATGCCCTTTAGTATCTCGATCAGAAACACCTTTTTGGCTATTTCTTTTAATGTCATACAATCAACTCCCTTAACCCTTTTAAATGTCCTGACAATAATCAAATAACATACTTTATAATTGCTGTTACAACGAAATTAGCAAGTGCAAGAGGTATCAGGACCTTCCAGCCGAGTTCCATTAACTTGTCATATCTGTATCTCGGCACAGTAGCCCTTACCCAGTAGTACAAAAATACATGGAAATAAACCTTTATCAAAAACCACACTATGCCGGGTACTGCCCCAAGAACAGGGATTGCATTCAGCAAAACTGGCGGAAGTGTCCATCCTCCCCAGAAACATATTACAGCAATACTTGACATTATTATCATTCCTATGTACTCAGCTGCATAAAAAAGGGCAAACCTCATACCGCTATATTCAACAAAGTATCCTGCAACCAGTTCACTCTCTGCCTCAGGGAGGTCAAAGGGTGTCCTGTTAGTCTCTGCGAACATAACTACTAAAAAGACAAAGTAAGCCAAAAACTGGGGTATGAGATACATTCCATGCCAGTATTGCTGCTGAGACCTGACTATTTCAGAGAGGTTCAAAGAGCCCGACAATATCATTACCCCTGAAAGGCTCAAGCCCATCGCTATCTCGTAGCTTATAACCTGAGCAGATGACCTCAATCCACCCAGAAATGAATACTTGGAATTAGATGCCCATCCAGCCATCACTATACCGTAAGCAGCAAGAGATGACATGGCAAAAATATACAATAAACCTATGTTTATATCAGCTATAACAAATCCTTCAAAAAATGGTATCACAGCAAGAGAGCTGAGGGTTGCAAAAACAGGGACAACAGGAGATATCCAGAATACTGGTTTATCAGCATCCTTAGGTATTATGTCTTCTTTAAAGAAAAGCTTCAGCATATCCGCAATAGGCTGAAGAACCCCATGTGGTCCAACCCTCATAGGACCAAGCCTCACCTGCATATGACCGATAGCCTTTCTCTCAAAATATGTGGCATACATTACATGAAACATTGTTACACCAATTACGACCAAAATCTTCACAACCATTATTGCCACATCAATAATAAAATCTATATTCAATTAAGACCTCCTTCCCTATCTGTCGCACTCTCCAAGCACTATATCGATAGTACCTATATTTGCAATAACATCAGCAACGAGGCCACCCTCGCAGAGTTTTGGAAGCACAGATACATGCACAAAAGACGGTGACCTGAGCCTCATCCTGTAAGGTCTTCCAGTACCATCACTGACAAAATAAAATCCTAATTCACCCTTTGGCACCTCTGTTGCAACATATATCTCTCCTTCAGGTGCATTTATCGGTCCTTTTGTTATCAATACAAACTGGCGTATTAAAGATTCCATATCAGACAGCACCCTGTCCTTGGGAGGAAGTGTGAATTGTGGCGCATCAGGTGCCATAACCGGTCCCTTTGGCATCTTCTCTATACACTGCTTTATGATCCTCGTGGACTGTTTTAATTCCTCCATCCTGCATTTATATCTGTCATATACATCTCCGTTTTTACCAATAGGGACATCGAATTCGACATATGGATATGCATCATATGGGGCATATTTTCTTACATCATACGGGACACCAGAGCCCCTCAGGGTCGGACCTGTTAGTCCCCAATTAATAGCGTCTTCTGCGCTTATTACGCCAATCCCCTTTGTCCTCTGTAGCCATATCCTGTTCTGATCTAACAGTGTCTCGTACTGGTCCTCTATGATCTTTGGATACTCTTCAGTAAACTCATAGAGCCTGTCAAGAAATTCCTGACTCACATCATTTCTTACACCACCGATTCGAGGATAGCTTACTGTCAGCCTTGCCCCGCATGTCATCTCAAAGAGGTCAAGCAGCCTTTCCCTGTCTCTGAATGAATAAAGAAACAATGTCATTGCACCTATATCAAGGGCATGAGTAGAGATGCCAATTATGTGGCTGCTTATCCTGGTCATCTCAGCCATTATTGTCCTTATGTATTTTGCCCTTTCGGGAACCTCGATTCCGAAAAGCCTTTCTAATGCCACACAATATCCAATATTGTTTGACATGCTCGATATGTAATCGAGCCTGTCTGTCAGTGGAAGTGCGGACAGATATGTCCTGTTCTCAGCGAGCTTTTCTGTTCCTCTGTGGAGGTAGCCAACATATGGTGTGCATTTAACAACTGTCTCTCCATCAAGGTCAAGGACAACCCTCAAAACACCATGAGTGGCAGGGTGCTGAGGTCCCATGCTTATTGTGATCTCTTTAGTCTTTAGTTCCTTTTCTGCCGATGCCATTCATCTACCTCATACTGCCTGTTCTTTTCTGCTATTTCGATTACCTCTTTATATCCCTTCCACTCCATCTCTCCGAGGTCGCTCTTCAGGGGATAGTCCTTTCTTAATGGATAACCTTCCCAGTCTTCTGGCATAAGGATCCTCCTGAGGTCAGGATGTCCGTTAAATTTTATTCCATACATATCGTAACACTCCCTCTCATGCCAGTTAGCACCTGCCCAAATATCTACAACACTGTCTATGGTAGGGTCTTCTTCTGAAACCTCAGCCTTTATTCTTATCATATGCCTGTGTTTCATTGAATAAAGGTGGTAAACAACCTCAAACCTTATATCCTTTCTACCGAGATAGTCAACACCACAGAGGTCTTCAAGAAAGTCAAAATATAACTCCGGGGTATCATGTAGGTATCTCATGATATCTTTTATATTTTCCTTCTTCACTATTACGGATACCTGCCCTCGAAATTCCATGATATCCTTTACATCTTCAGGGAATCTTTCCTTAATTAATTCTGCAATCGCTATGGGTTCCATTATCTCCACCTGCTCCACTTGAATTGCTCTTTCTTAATCTTCTCCTGAAGCTTGAGTATTCCATGAAATAGTGCCTCAGGTCTCGGAGGGCAGCCTGGTATATAGACATCAACAGGCAAGAAGGTGTCCACACCTTGCACAGTGCTATAGGTGTTATAAATATTTCCAGAGCATGCACAACTCCCCATCGCTATCACATATCTCGGTTCTGGCATCTGGTCATATACCCTCCGAACTATAGGCGCCATCTTTTTTGTAACTGTGCCTGCTATTATCACAAAGTCTGCCTGTCTCGGAGAACCCCTGAATATACTTCCAAACCTGTCAAGATCATAGTGTGACGAACCCGTCGTCATCATCTCGATAGCGCATCAAGCGAGTCCAAAGGTCATAGGCCATAAAGAAGAGAGCCTGCCCCAATTAATAAGCTTATCAAAGCTCGCAATTATTACATTTGCACCTGGTATGAGTTTCAGACCCTTTTCGACCTCTACTAATGCAGTAGTGCCGTCTATTACCATCTGCCATCACCTCCTCTCAATCCCATTTAAACGCACCTTTTTTCCAGTCATATGCATATCCTACAATCAAAACAGCAATAAATATCATCATCCCGACAAAGGGGATCCAGCCCATATCTGTATATGTGAGTGCCCATGGATATATGAATACGAGCTCGACATCAAATACAACGAAGAGCATCGCTATAATGTAAAACTTAATATTGAATCTATACCTTGGTTCTCCTACGGGGGGATTACCTGACTCATAGGGAAGGAGTTTTTCTAAATAGGGTCTTTTTAATCTGAATATCTCACCTGCAAGGAGTGCTCCGACACCAATAGCAAAAGATATTATCATGATGATTAATACTGGCAGGTACTCTGTTGGTATATAACTACCTGGCACTGTAGAAGGCATATTCACCTCAATAATATCTTTTTAACTAAATGTCATATTTATACTTCAAGATATAAGGCGATGTCAAGAAAATTGTTTCTTGATGCAATATTTAAAATCTTTTCAGAATAAATGTCAAGTTAAAAATTTAGGATTAATTATAATCCCAGTTCTTCAGGTGTAGCAATCTTTCCGACAACGGCAGTAGCTGCAGCAACTGCTGGATTTGAAAGATACACCTCGCTCTCTGGATGTCCCATCCTTCCAACAAAATTTCTGTTTGTTGTTGCGAGTGCCCTTTCCCCCTTAGCTAAGATCCCCATGTGTCCACCAAGACATGGTCCACAAGTAGGAGTCGAAACAACCGCCTCTGCATCAACGAATATATCGAGAAGTCCTTCTTTCATAGCTTCTTTATATATCTGCTGGGTTGCAGGGATGACTATCATCCTCACATTAGGATTTACCTTTCTCCCTTTTATCACCATTGCAGCCTCCCTCAAATCCTCCAGTCTTCCGTTTGTGCAGGAGCCGATAACAACCTGATCTATAGTTATGTGAGAAAGTTCCGTAGCAGGCTTTGTGTTTGAAGGTAGGTGCGGACATGCAACAGTCAAAGGTATCTTTGAACAGTCATATTCCCTTATCTCCACATATTTTGAATCAGGGTCTGAAGAATAAAATTTATAAGGTCTCTTAGCCCTTGCCTTTACATATTCCTCAGTAATATTGTCAGGCACTACAATGCCTGTCTTTCCACCAGCCTCTATTGCCATGTTACACATCGTGAGCCTTGCATGCATCGGAAGGCCCCTTATTGTTTCTCCTTCAAACTCCATAGCCCTGTACAATGCACCATCAACCCCTATATCGCCTATTGTATGAAGTATCAAGTCCTTTCCGCCCACCCACTTATTCAATTTTCCGTAGTAGATGAATTTCATTGACTCAGGCACCTTAAACCAGCACTCTCCTGTCGCCATTGCAGCAGCAACATCTGTTGAACCTACACCTGTTGCAAATGCACCGAGTGCACCATATGTGCATGTATGGCTATCAGCCCCTATTACCAGATCTCCTGGCACAACAAGTCCCTGCTCTGGTAACAGGGCGTGTTCGATCCCCATTCTTCCGACTTCAAAGTAGAGTCCGAGGTGATATTCCTTAGAAAAGTCCCTGAGTATCTTGCATTGTTCGGCAGCCTTTATATCTTTTTGTGGCGCAAAGTGGTCTGGAATAAATGCGATTCTATTTTTATCAAATACATCCTTTGCACCTATCTTTTTGAATTCCTGAATGGCAATGGGTGCTGTAATATCATTCGCAAGGATAAGGTCAACCTTTGCATTTATTAACTCCCCTGGGAAGACCTCCTTTTTCCCTGAATGAGCAGCAAGGATCTTTTCTGTAATGGTCATAAACCCTCCATATTGTTTTAAAAACTATTATATCCATACTAATTAAATATTGACAAGCTCTATTGTGGTATAATTTAGATGAGTTGAATGACAAAAACAGGGGGATGAAATGCGTTTAATATTACTTTTAATGGTTTTTATATCTGTATTAATCTTCAGTCCTAATGCTGTTTTAAATTCTTATGCAGATGAAGGATTTTACGCAGCCATTGGCACATACTATAAGGTTCCTCATAGAGATGTAGTTATATTAAGAGAAAGGGGTATACCACTCGATGAGATGCCGGTAGTATTTTTTATAGCCAGCAGGGCAAGGGTTGAACCTTCAGTGATAATAGATTTCAGGCTAAGAAACAGGGGATGGATGGATATTATGCTGCATTTTGGCTTGAGCCCTGAGATATTATATGTCCCTGTAAAGAGGGTCTATGGTCCACCATTTGGTAAGGCATATGGCTATTACAAAAACAAACCGAAAAAAGATTGGAAGTATATAGTGCTCGATGATGACGATGTAATAAATTTAGTAAACCTTCGTTTTGTATCTGAACATTATGGTTATCCACCCGAAAAGGTGATAGAGATGAGATCAAAGGGAAAGGCATTCATCGAAATAAATAGAGAAATAGAAAGGGAAAGAAAAGTCAAAAGAGAGAACATAAAAGAAAGAGATTCATATAAGGGGAAAAAGAGGGGTAAAGGGAATCGAGACAGAGACTGATTCGACTTAATCTGAAATGCCTTTAAGAAAATGGATAGAGAGTGCAAATTATGCCATAGAAGGCATACTCCACGCAGCAAGGACCCAGAGACATCTTAGATACCATTTCTATTCTGCTGCAGCCGTCCTGATTATCAGTTATACACTTGGAGTAAGCAGGCTTGACTTTCTTTTAATATCCACCGCAGTAATCATCGTTATACTTGCAGAGATGCTAAATACTGCTATTGAATATATGGTAGATATAATCTCTCCTGAATACAGTGAAAAGGCAAGGGTAGTAAAAGATATTGCAGCAGGTGCGGTGCTAATTACGGCTTTTGGCGCAGCTGTTATCGGATATATAATACTGATGCCTTACATCAGGGAGTTATTTCACTCAGGAATACGCATAGCAAAACACACAGAAGGAGATATAGCTGTCATTTCTATAATTATAGTCCTGATATTCGTAGTAATTATGAAGGCACTCTCCAGAAAAGGTCATCCATTAAGAGGAGGTATGCCGAGCGGACATTCAGCAATCGCATTTTCTGCGTGGGTTTCTGTCACATACATAACAGAGAACTTTATTGCCTCTCTGCTCACACTTATTCTCGCCGTGGCAATAGCACAGAGCAGGGTCTCGGTAAAGGTCCACTCACCATTAGAGGTTATCATAGGTGGAATCTTAGGAGCAGGGATTACATTCACACTCTTTTTAATCTTTCATTGATTCCTTGACTTTGGTCTTTTATTTGCCTCTAATATCTTTTTTCTCATCCTGATAGATAAAGGGGTAACCTCAACAAGTTCATCTTCTTTTATAAATTCTATTGCCTGCTCAAGATTCAATATCCTCGGTGGTATGAGTTGTATAGTATCATCAGCACTTGCAGCCCTCATGTTTGTGAGCTTTTTTTCTTTTGTTACATTAACATCGAGGTCATTTTCTCTGGAGTTCTCACCAACGATCATCCCTTCATAGACATGGGTACCCTCTTTTATAAATAAAGTTCCTCTTGGCTGTAGATGATAAAGGGCATATGTGGTTGCCCTGCCAGCCCTGTCTGCAACGAGTGCCCCTGTCTGTCTCTTCGAAATCGTCCCATGCCATGGCTCGTAACCATCAAAAAGGTGGTTCAAAAGACCGGTTCCTTTTGTATCTGTCAGAAACTGGGATCTAAAGCCTATTAATCCCCTTGACGGGATCCTGAACTCAAGCCTCACCCTTCCATGTCCATTATTCTGCATCTTCTGCATCCTTCCCTTTCTCATTCCTACCTGTTGTGTTACCACACCAAGAAATTCTTCTGGCACATCAATAACGAGTAATTCCATTGGCTCATGCAAAACTCCGTTAATCTCCTTTGTTATAGTCTCGGGCATCGAAACAGATAGCTCATATCCCTCTCTCCTCATCATTTCTATCAGAATGGCAAGCTGAAGCTCTCCCCTGCCCATTACCTTAAATGAATCCGTGCCATCGAAATCGACCTTAATAGAGACATTATAAAGGAGTTCCTTTTCGAGCCTCTCCCTGAGATTCCTTGATGTAACATATCTGCCTTCCCTTCCAGCAAATGGAGATGTGTTTACAGAAAAGACCATAGAAATAGTCGGTTCATCTACTTTTATCCTTGGTAATGGTATCGGTCTCGCTATATCTGTTATAGTGTCTCCAATGCTGATACCCTCAATACCTGCAAGTGCTACGATATCTCCAACAGAGGCTTCATCTGCCTCGACCCTGTCAAGTCCTTGAAATGTATAAATAGAGGTTATCTTTGTCTTTATCGAATCTCCTTTACCATTTATCACTGAGACTGAATCCCCGACCTTTACAGCGCCTGAGAAAACCCTTCCTATTGCGAGCCTTCCGACATAGTCGTTGTAATCAATATTCGTTACAAGAAGCTGTAAGATACCATCTCTGTTGCCTTCCGGTGGAGGAATTGTCCTGAGGATAAGATCAAACAGGGGCTTTAAATTCTGGGACTCATCATCAATATTCAGTTTTGCTATGCCTCTTTTTGCATTTGTGTATACAACAGGAAATTCGAGTTGCTCCTCTGTTGCATCAAGGTCAATAAAGAGGTCATATACCTCATTTAAAACAGCCTGTATCCTCGCATCAGGCCTGTCAATCTTGTTTATTACCAGTATAGGTGGAAGTTTGAGTTCGAGCGCCTTTTTGAGCACAAACCTTGTCTGCGGAAGGGGACCTTCAGAGGCATCAACAAGCAATAGCACACCATCAACCATCTTTAATGTCCTTTCGACCTCTCCACCAAAATCTGCATGCCCTGGGGTATCAACAATATTTATTTTTACACCATTGTACTGGACAGCAGTATTTTTTGCCATTATGGTTATTCCTCGTTCTCTTTCGAGGTCAATATTATCCATAACCCTTTCCTGAACCAGCTGATTTGAGCGGAATATGCCAGCCTGTTTCAACATTCCGTCAACAAGGGTTGTCTTTCCATGGTCAACATGGGCAATAATAGCAATGTTTCTTAGGTCTTCTCTCTTCATAAAACCTCACGATTCTTAAATATTGGGTTAATGCCAAGTTTAGTTTTGGAAAGGCTATGACCTTTTTTGAAGGGATTTTAAAAGCCTGTTAATCTCTTTCCATATACTGTTTAAGATAACCTACTTTCTTCATGCAAATCAAGTGACTCTCTGTAAAGCCTTGAGCATTATATTAAAGTGGTCTTAATTACAGATTTAAATACCATCTTATTATCTCACCCCCCATAAAAAGGGTAATGATTGAGCCCAGAGCAAGAAAAGGACCAAAAGGTATCTTTGTCTTTCTTCCCTTTCCCTTAAATACCATAAGGAATATCCCGACTATTGAGCCTGTAAGACTACCTATAAATGTCGTCAACAAAACTGCCTTCCACCCAAGAAATGCTCCTACCATTGCCATCATCTTTATGTCTCCCCCTCCCATGCCCCCCTTGCTCAATACAGCGATAAGAAAATATAGACCACCTCCGAGCAGAAATCCCAAAAGGGCATTTTTAAAACCTATGATCTGGGTTGGCATGGAGAACGGATCAAGCATTATAAAAGATGAGACAATGAGCCCTATTACTATGCCTGGCAGTGTGATTTCATCAGGTATGATCTGAAAGTCCAGATCAATGAATGTGATAACAATCATTGCTGAGACAAATGCAAACAAAAATGGCAGATGCCATCCAGTGCCAAAATATTTAAAGGTCAAAAGATATAAAACTCCATTCAGGAGTTCAACCATTGGATAGCGAATAGAAATCCTCTCTCCGCAACCTCTGCATTTGCCTTTCAAAAGGATGTAGCTTAAAAGAGGGATATTGTCCCATGGCTTAATGGTTGTGCTACATACAGGACATGCTGAGGCTGGTCTGATGATAGACATATCCCTCGGCAGTCTGTATATACATACATTAAGGAAAGAGCCAATTATAAGACCAAAAATAAAAAAAAGTGGTTCAAAAAGATCCATAAATTAACTATAAAGACGCCCTGCTGATCTCAGATGCCCTTTCTATTTTTTCTCTTATCTCAGGCTCAAGCGCCTCGAGTTCCTTTATTGCATCAGCAACATCCTTAATGGCATATATATTCCTCTCTTTATTTCTCGCATCATAGACCTCCTGTCCTATCCTTCTGAGTAGTTCATCCCTTTTTTTCTTAAGCTCCTCTGATTTATAAAGTAGCTTAAATACCTCTATCTCTATCCTCACCCTTTCTGAAAGTAGTGATGCAAACCATTTGAGTTTTTCGACTCCTGCCTCTAAATCCCTTTTTAAGACATTTATCATGCTACCTCCCTGAATAAGCCTTTCTCAATACTTACATTTTTGATTAGCCTGTTTTAAATATCTCGAGCCTCTTTCCCCAGAAATCCTCAACAGTTCTCCTCAAAAGGGGATAACCATCAAGATGAGGCTCCCTCTTTATTAATGAAAAAGCGGCCTTTCGAGCAATTTCGAGCAACTTACCATCCCTCAAAAGGTTTGCTACCTTTAGATCTGGCATCCCTGACTGCCTGGTTCCAAAGAATTCACCAGGTCCCCTTATTCTTAAATCGTCTTCAGCCAATTTAAAACCATCTGTAGTCTTTACCATTACCTCAAGCCTTCTCCTTGCATCCTCACCTCCACTATAACATAACAATATGCAGTATGATTGGTTTGCACCCCTTCCGACCCTGCCCCTTAGCTGGTGTAATTGTGCAAGGCCGAATCTCTCTGCATGTATTATAACCATTAACGTAGCATTTGGCACATCAACTCCTACTTCTATTACTGTAGTTGATACAAGTATTTTTATATCGCCATTTTTAAAGTCCCTCATCACTAACTCTCTTTCTGAAGCCTTCATTCTGCCATGAATTAAACCGACCCTTAGATGTGGAAATCTCTTTCTGAGGAGCTCTGCCCCTAAGGTTGCTGATTTGATATCACGATTTTCTGACTCTTCAATCACGGGATAAACAACATATGCCTGTCTACCCTTTTCGATCTCTTGAATCATAAGGTCATAAATCTCACCCTTATTTCTTTCATAAAAGAGCCTTGTTATAATAGGGCTTCTGTTTGGTGGGAGTTCGTCTATTACAGAATAGTCAAGATCTCCGTAAAGGGTCATTGCGAGGGTTCGAGGTATTGGGGTGGCTGTCATTATCAATGTGTCGGGATTTAAACCCTTCCTTCTTAATGCAGCCCTTTGCATAACTCCAAACCTGTGCTGTTCATCTATGACAATAAATCCAAGTTTTTTGAATCTAACCTTCTCCTGAATTAGGGCATGTGTCCCGATAACTATATCTGCATCTACAAGATGGTCTGTTCTTAATATATCTTTGTTGCTACCAGTAATAAGCTGTACCTTCAGTCCTAAATCTTCAATTAGCCTGTGGATGTTTATATAATGTTGTTCTGCAAGGATCTCGGTGGGTGCCATAAGTGCTGCCTGATACCCGCTCTCTACAGCACTCAGCATTGACATGAGGGCTACTATGGTCTTTCCAGAACCGACATCACCCTGTAGGAGTCTATTCATCGGGATTGGTGACCTCATGTCATCAAGGATTTCCTTAAAAACCCTCTGTTGAGCACCTGTAAGCTCAAAAGGGAGTCGCTTCATAAGTCTTTCGATATACCTGCCATCAGGACAGAAGGAAATCCCCTTTTCTAAAACCCCTCCACTTTTAATTGCTGCAAGACCGATCTGCAGAGTAAAGAGTTCATCAAAGGCAAGCCTCTGGTGATAAATGCTCTTTCCACTATTTAATGCCTCTATGGATGATGTCTGGGAAGGAAAATGAATATTTAATATACTTTCTTTAAGGTCCGAAAGATTATAAGCCTTGATAATCTCTGAAGGCACAGGATCCTGAATTGATGATACAGTCTTATTAACGATTTCATACATTATGCTTCTTAATATCTTTTGGCTCAGACCATCAGTTGATCTGTAAATAGGCACTATCCTGCCTGTGTGTATAAAAGAGGCTGCATTATAAACTCCGTTAGAAGGATTGGTTCCCTCTTCATTTTCGTCAAATATTTCGTAATCTGGATTAATTATTTCGAAACCAGTTCCCCAGTAGTTGTATCTCACGGTTCCATACAATACAACATCCTGACCCTTTTTGAATATCTTTTTCAGATAAGATTGATTAAACCACTTTGCAATCAGGATACCGCTTCCATCTGATATCACAAGCTCAAATATTTGTAATTTCGGCTTTCTCGGATTAGGAATAATTATATCTGCCTTTAAAACCCTACCTTTAACAGCATTTATCTCATTAGATTTGAGTTGTGCTATTTTTTGGATACAACTCCTGTCTTCATATCTAAAGGGAAGGTAAAAAATGGCATCTCTTACTGTATTTATTCCGAGACGGGCAAGGAGTTTAGCCCTATGAGGACCAACTCCCTTTATATATTGAACAGGCAAAGATAAGTCATTGCTCATTTATACGCTATATGCATAAAACTATTTTGTCTTCTGTCTTTCTATCTTTATAGCCTCATCAAGAGACCTATCTGCCTCCTCCATTTTCATCTTTGAGTATTCTGATTCGCTTATAATCTCTATATCCCATCCTGTCAGTTTTGATGCGAGCTTAATATTCTGACCACGTCTTCCTATTGCAAGAGACAGCTGCTGATCATCTGCTATGACCATTGCGGTTTTTTCTTCTTCATTTATTCCGACCCTGTCAATAACAGCAGGGGTAAGTGCCCTTGCAATAAATATCCTCGGGTCATCACTCCATGGTATTATGTCAATCCTTTCACCTTTTAACTCCCTCACAATAGCCTGAACCCTTGTGCCTTTCATACCAACGCATGCCCCGACAGCATCTACAGCAGGGTCATTTGAATAAACAGCCATCTTTGTCCTTTCTCCAGGATCTCTTGCTATTGCCTTTATAACAACTATACCATCCTGTATTTCTGGGACCTCCATCTTAAAAAGCTCTGCTACAAAATTCGGATCTGTCCTTGTTAGCATTATATTAGGTCCCTTTGCTGTCTGCCTTATCTCAGAAAGGTAAGCCTTCACGATATCGCCTCTCTTCAGGGTCTCATTTGGTAAAACATCCCTCTGCCAAAGAATCCCCTCGGTCTTTGCAAGACCTATATAGTAACAGCCCTTTTCCTTTCTCAAGACAGTGCCGCTTACTATCTGCCCTATCTTATCTTTATATTCCTCATAAATGATATCTCTCTCAGCCTCTTTTACCTTCTGGAATATAACCTGCTTGGCTGTCTGAGCTGCTATCCTTCCAAAATCCTGAAAAGGAATAGGAATCTCGATCAAATCACCTATTCCCTTATCAGGGGATATCTTCCTGGCATCCTCGAGGCTTATCTCTCTTTCGCGATCAACAACATTTTGAACAACCTCTTTTACCTCAAACATCTGAATATTGCAGTTTTTCGGGTCTATTTTAAGGGTAAGATTATTCTTGCCTCCAAACCTCTTTTTTGCGGCTGAAAGCATGGCAGACTCGAGAACCTTTAAAAGGGCATCTCTGGACATACCCTTTTCCCTGCTAATCTGGTCTATTATGTAGCATAACTCTTTCGACATATTAATGCTCTCCTATATACAAACCTAAAATTCTATCTCTAAGTTAGCCCTCGAAATCTTATTAAAGGGTATATAAATATCCTTTTCATTCTTCTTTTCTATCTTGAGCCTTATCCAGCCTTCCCCAACATCTATAATCCTTCCTATGAAAAATGTCTGATTATCTATCTTTTCTGACAAAACTATCCTCACAAGCCTTCCAACAGCCCTGTCAAAATCCCTTTGCTTAATAAGGGGTCTATCAAGCCCTGGAGATGAAACCTCAAGCACATATGGTCCTTTTATGGGGTCTTCTACATCCAATAAGGCCTCCAAACTCCTGCTCATCCTCTCGCAATCACCTATCGTAACACCACCCTCTTTGTCCACAAATACCCTCAAAAGAACCCTCCTGCCCTTGCCTGACAAATCAACACCCACTAACTCAAGCCCGAGGTCTTCTGCTGTCTGTAATGCCATGTCATAAACCTTTTGTCTAATATCTGCTGTATTCATAAATCTCTCTACAACTAAAATAAAAAAGTGGGGAAAACCCACTCTTTTAGCATTAAGATAACAGTAGTTATTAAAAATATACCATTATTGGGTAAAAAAAAACAACTTTGGTATCTTAGAAATGAGCGATAAAGGGCATTAAAAAAGAGCACTACGAGGGAATACCCCTCGTAGTGTAGATGTCATTATTTACTTTTTGGGAGCTTCTGCTGGCTTCTCTGGAGCTGGAGCTGGTTGCTCCGGTGCTGGAGCTGGTGCAGGTGCTGGCTGCTCCTGTGCTGGTGCCGGTGCTGGCTCAGGAGCCTTTGGCTCTTCAGCCTTTTTGCATCCTGTCAAAGAAAATGCTACCAAAAGCATTACAGAAAGTAAAATTGCCAATATCCTCTTCATTAAATCGTCACCTCCTTTCGATGGCTACTAACTAAAAACACTCCATCCTTTGCCAAGAATAAGTTAAGTTAGGTTATTATTTTTAACACCATGATGCTCATACTGTCAAGTGCCAAATCGAAATGGGCCTTTTATCTCCTGACATTAATAATTCCGTCCATCTGCATTATCTTGTTTACAAGGCTATTAATCTGGGCTCTATTCTTTATCTCCAAGGTAAGTTCAAACAATGCCCTCTTATCGTGTGTTGAGCTCGCCTTAAGAAAACTTATATTGACATCTGCTGCGGATATTAAGGCACTTAGATTGGCGAGCATTCCCGGTTTGTCAATGCTCTCTATATACAATCTTGACTGAGATGTGATTTCGACATCCTGACTCCACTCAACATCTATAAGCCTTTCATCGTCCATACTGACCCGTTCGAGATTTGGACACTCTTTCCTATGGATAGTAACGCCTTTACCCTTTGTTATAAAACCTATAATTTTGTCACCAGGGACAGGGAAACAGCATCTGGCAACATGGTACAAAACATTATCCACACCCTTTATATTAATAACTCCCCTTCTTTCCTTTTGTGTCCTTGAAGGTCTTGGAACTATTTCCTGTACTTCTGTCTTTTCGGGCTCGAGCCTGTTAATAACCTGATGGGCTGATACCTTTCCGTATCCGACATGGACATAAAGGTCATCAAGAGAACCGATGTTAAGTGATTTGAGGACAGCCTCCATCTTTTCTGATTTTAAGATAGAAAGCGGGAGGTTATGTCTCCTTATCTCATCTTCTATTAATCTTGCACCGAGTTCCATGCCCTGCTTCCTCTCTTCTGCCTTTAACCACTGTTTTATCCTGCTTTTAGCCCTCTGGGTAACAACAAACTTGAGCCAGTCCTTACTCGGCACATGAGAGGGGGATGTTATTATCTCGACCATATCGCCATTGTTCAATTTATATCTGAGAGGTACTATCCTGCCATTGACCTTTGCCCCTACACATTTGTTTCCAACCTGAGTATGAATGCTATAAGCAAAGTCAACCGGCGTGGAATTAACCGGTAATTCCTTTATGTCTCCCTTAGGAGTAAATACATAAACAGTATCAGGGGTAACCTCACCCTTTACTGCCTCAAGAAATTCCTTTGCATCAGAGATATCCTTTACTAAATCCCTCAGCCATGCTATGAAACGTGCATTTTTTTTGTCGAGTGTCTCTTTTTCTTTATATCTCCAGTGTGCTGCTATGCCATCTTCTGCAATTTCATCCATCTCTTCTGTCCTTATCTGAAACTCCACCCTGTCTCCTCCAGGACCAATCACGGTAGTGTGAAGAGATTGATACATGTTCGATTTTGGAAGGCTTATAAAATCCTTAAATCTTCCCGGCACAAGTGGCCACATAGAATGGATAATTCCCAAAATGTCATAGCAGTGACCGACTGTATCTGTTATTATCCTGAGACCAATCACATCATGGACCTGATCAAACGGTACCTTTTGTTTTATCATTTTCTGATATATTCCATAGTAGTGTTTTACCCTACCCTTGACCTTTGCCGGGATGCCTGCCATCAAAAGGCTTTCAGAGATTATCTTTCTAACCTCTTCTATGTATTTTTCCTGCTCTTCCCTCCTCTTTGCTACCTTGTTAACAAGGTCATTATAGAACTCCGGCATAAGGCACTTGAAACTCAAATCTTCAAATTCGGTCCTCAACCATCCTATTCCGAGCCTATTCGCAAGAGGCGCGTAGATATCGAGCGTCTCTGATGCTATCCTCTTACGCTTTTCCTCCGGAAGGTATTCTATAGTCCTCATATTATGGAGCCTGTCAGCAAACTTTATGAGAATAACCCTCACATCCTTAGACATTGCAAGGAGCATCTTTCTGAAGTTTTCAGCCTGTGCATCTTCTTTTGTCTTGAATTCTACCTTGCTGAGCTTTGTAAGGGAATCAACAAGGAAAGCTATCTCCTTTCCAAACATCTCTTTTATGTCTTCAGAGGATGTGCCTGTATCTTCAATGGTATCATGAAGCAAACCTGCTGCAATGGTTGATGTATCAAGCCTCATGTCAGCAAGTATGTCCGCAACAGCGAGGGGGTGATAAATATATGGAGAGCCCTCCATTCTGGTCTGGGCACAATGAGCCTCTCTCGAAAAGATATAAGCCCTCTTTATCAAATCTATGTCTGCCTTTGGATTAAAAGAGAGTATCTTTTCTATTAACTTGTCAATTGTCATATTTTATTATAACTCTTTATTGTCAAAGCTAACAAATAATAAGGAGATAAATGGCTGATGAACGATTCATAAACTATATGTTAAGATAATCGCCATGGATAAGCTAATTATAAAGGGCGGAAAACCACTTAGAGGTCAAATACAGATAAGCGGGGCAAAAAATGCAGCCCTTCCAATTATGGCTGCATCCATACTTTCATGTGGTAAAAATACAATCAAAAACATCCCTGATCTGAAAGATGTCAGAACAATGTGCAGACTGCTATCGAACATGGGATGCGGTTTTGATCTTAAAGATGGCATGCTAAAAATAGATAGTGCTGAAATAAATAAGTTTGACGCCCCATATGAACTGGTAAAGACGATGAGAGCCTCTGTCCTTGTTCTTGGTCCCCTTCTGGCAAGGTTTGGAAAGGCAAGGGTTTCTTTACCAGGCGGGTGCGCTATTGGAGCAAGACCAATAGACCTGCACCTGATGGGGTTAGAAAAAATGGGTGCGGATATAGAACTCCAATCAGGCTATGTGATAGCAAGGACAAAGAGGCTTAAAGGTGCATCCATTTATCTGGATATCCCTACCGTAACCGGCACAGAAAATCTTATGATGGCTGCCACACTTGCAAAGGGAACGACAGTTATAGAAAATGCGGCAAAAGAACCAGAGGTTGTAGATCTCGCAAATTGCCTTATTTCCATGGGAGCAAAGATTAAAGGGGCAGGAGAAAGTGTTATAGAGATAGAAGGGGTTCAAGAACTAAAATGCATAAAAGACTATACTGTTATACCCGACAGGATCGAGGCAGGTACCTTCATGACAATAGCAGGAGCAACGAGAGGGGATTTAATACTTAAAGGATGCAGGACTGAACACAATGATGCACTGATAATGAAACTTAAAGATGCAGGCGTGACATTTAAAAATACACCCGAAGGCGTAAGGGTTACCGGACCAGAGAGACTCGTTTCAACAGATGTAAAGACCATGCCTTATCCAGGATTCCCGACAGATATGCAGGCACAATTCATGGCAATGATGTGCATCGCAAAGGGAACGAGCATAATAAAAGAAACAGTATTCGAAAACCGATTCATGCATGTGGCTGAACTAAAGAGAATGGGAGCCTCTATTGACATAGAGGGATATACAGCCACAGTAAAAGGTGTAAAGAGACTTATAGGCGCCCCTGTTATGGCAACTGACTTAAGGGCTTCGGCATCCCTTATAGTGGCTGCATTATGTGCTGAAGGTGAATCAACAATTCACAGGATATATCATCTGGATAGGGGATATGAGAATATGGACAAAAAACTCAGGGATATCGGGGCATTGGTAGAAAGGGTAAAGGAATAAAATTAGAAGAGCCCTGGGAAAAATCTATACCTCACCTTTTGCTTATATATCTTATATTCATCGCCAAACCTGTCTAATAACTCCTTCTCTTCAAGTGATATTATTAAGGCATTTACTATGACAAAATCAATTAATGTTAAAACACCCACTGCTATTACCTCTGTTATTAGAAATATCCCTGAGAATAAGAGGGTATGAGCAAGGTATGTAGGATGTCTGACGATTAAAAAAGGACCCTTTGCAATAAGAACACCTCTGTCTTTTTTAGATATTTCTGGAAATCCCATTAGTCCTAATATACCGAGTAGCCTTCCTGTCCATAAATGGAGTATTAAACCGACAAGGAATAATAAAACCCCTATAATACGAAAAGTCTCTGATAAATCTATTTTATAATGAATCAGAAAGTGCCTGTTGAGATAAATCAAATAGGCAATGGGAAGCCAGACCGTCAGGAGGAGCAAATAGGTCAGGATACCGAGTCTTTTGAATACCTTCGGGAAGCCATGCACAGGTATCCAGAAGAGTGGCACAACAGGCCAGACCATTATTGTAATTAATGCAAGCAGGTCACTCATTTAATTCAGCCCAAAGTATTTAGCTTGAAGTATTATACATTTTATGATCCATTTGTTATCTTTAAAAATTGAAGGATATGGGTATCAAGTATAAATTGATTCAATAAACAATACAGTAACATATATCTATTCGAAATTTTTATGATATACTTTAATTCATGGACTACTCAATAAAAATTGGTGGAGAAGCCGGACAGGGTATTCAGACCATAGGGGAGACCCTTGCAAAGGTATTTTCTAAATCAGGCTATCATGTATTTACCAATCAGGATTATGAGTCACGAATCAGGGGTGGTCATAATTTTTTTCAGATAAGGTTTTCTGATAAACCGGTATCAGCATCCAGAGAAAAGATAGACATTATCGTCGCTCTCGATAAAGAGAGTATAATTAGACACGAAAAAGAGATTTCGGAGATAGGTCAAATAATATACGACTCTTCTGATTTAAAACAAAGATATGACAGGCCAAATTTTTTAGATATCCCTTTTACAGAACTTGCACTAAGACATGGAGGAAATAAAATAATGTCCAATACAGTTGCAACTGGTGCTGTATTGGGTATGATAGGCATCGAACCTGACATTCTCATTGGCATTATTAAGGAGATTTTCAAGAAAAAAGGCGAGGGTATCATAAATGCAAATATCAATTCTGCAATTGCAGGTTATGACCATGCAGTAAAACAATGTATCAAGTGCTCATTTTCTGCCTCACCGATTTCTGCACCAAAAATGCTTATCTCAGGAAATGAGGCTATAGGTCTTGGAGCCATAGCATCTGGTTGCAAATTTTATTCCGCATATCCAATGACCCCTTCAACAGGAATAATGCAATACATTGCTGGCAAATCAGAGGAGTGCTCAATAGTGGTAGAGCAGGCAGAGGATGAGATAGCAGCTATCAATATGGCGATTGGTGCTTCATTTGCAGGAGTGAGGGCAATGACAGGGACATCTGGAGGGGGATTTGCATTAATGGTTGAAGGGCTCTCACTTGCAGCAATGACAGAAACTCCCGTTGTTATAGCACTCGGTCAAAGACCCGGTCCAGCAACAGGATTCCCCACAAGGACCGAACAGGGTGATCTTAACTTCAGCCTTTATACAGCTCATGGTGAATTTCCGAGGATTATATTTGCCCCGGGGAATCCCGAGCAGGCATTTTATCTAACAAATAAGGCATTTGATTTATCAGAGAAGTATCAGGTTCCTGCAATAATACTTACAGACCAGTATCTTGCTGACTCCCAATGGACGTATGATGGGTTTGACTTATCAAGGATCAGAATCTTTGACTACAGACTCAGGGGAGATGAATTTAGAAAATTATCTGAATACAGGAGACATCTTCTAACAGATAATGGGGTATCTCCATTGGGAGTACCTGGGGATGCAGAACATGTTGTTGTCACAGATAGCGATGAGCACGATGAAGAGGGACACATTGTTGAAGATGCCGAGACGAGAATAAAGATGGTAAATAAAAGGCTTTTCAGAAAAATGCCATTAATAAGGAAAGAGATAGAGCCTCCTTTAATGTATGGAAATCCTGACCCGGAGATAATAATTGTGGGCTGGGGTTCCACATATGGTGTTATGAGAGAAACGGTTGATATTCTTTCGAGTCATTGCAGTATTGCGATGATGCACTTCAGTGAGATATATCCTTTTCCTTCCACAGCCAGATTCAATTATCTGAAAAAATTGAGAGATGCACAGGTTACCATATGTATCGAAAATAATGCTACAGGACAGTTTGCAAGGCTGATTAAATCAGAAACAGGCTATACATTCAGCAACCTTATTAATAAATATGATGGAAGGCCATTTACGCCCGATTCGATCGTAGGAGAATTAAATGTTATCCTTGGATAATTATAAGGGACAAACCCCGGCGTGGTGTCCTGGATGCGGAAACTTTGCAATCCTGAGGACATTCAAAGAGGCTATAGCAGAACTCGAGATAAAACCCCATGAATTCATAATCGTGTCAGGAATCGGACAGGCAGGGAAATTTCCACATTACCTCAAGTGCAATACATTTAATGGACTCCATGGAAGAACCCTGCCTGTTGCAACAGGCATCCGTCTCTCAAATCATAATATGCTCGTTATTGCAGTTGCTGGTGATGGGGACTGTTACGGAGAGGGTGGTAATCACTTGCTCCATGCAATCAGGAGGAATATAAATGTAAAGCTCTTTGTTCATGACAATCAGATATATGGTCTTACTAAGGGTCAGGCTTCTCCAACGAGCATGGAAGGGATGGTCACAAAAAATCAGCCATTCGGTGTCATGTCAGAGCAGCTTAATCCAATGGCACTGGCAGTGGCTCTGGATTGCAGCTTTGTGGCAAGAGGTTTCGCAGGGGATACAGGACATCTGAAAATTATTATAAAGGAGGCTATAAAACATAAGGGATTTTCGATAGTTGATATCTTACAGCCCTGTGTTACATTCAACAAGCTCAATACATATGAATGGTATAAACAGAGGGTTTACCATATAGAGCCAGATTACGATCCTGAAGATAGGGTGGAGGCATTCAAAAGAAGCCTGCAATGGGGAGACAGGATTCCTGTAGGCATAATATACAGGAATAATCGCCCTATATTAGAGGAAAGGATACCCGTAATTAAGGAAGAGACCCTTTTGAAACAATCATTTGACTTATCGAAATTGAAGAAGTTATATGAGGAGTTTTATTAGTCTTTCTTTGAATCCCTTTTAATCTCTTCTAAAAGTGCTTCAACGAGCTCATCTTGCTTTACCTTTTTTATCACCTTACCTTTTTTAAAAACAAGACCAATACCCTTTCCGCCGGCAATACCATAGTCTGCCTCTCTTGCCTCTCCAGGTCCATTTACAGCACATCCCATGACAGCAACCCTGATAGGCTCCTTGATCTTCTTAACTGCGGATTCGACCTTGGTTGCTATGGGCTTTAGGTCTATATTACATCTGCCACATGTTGGACAGGATATTATCTCCGGTCCATGCCTTCTTAATCCTAATGACTTGAGTATCTCAAAACCTACCCTTACCTCATCTTCTGGCCTTGAGGTAAGAGATACCCTTACTGTGTCTCCTATTCCTTCAGAAAGAAGTATGCCGAGCCCGACCGAACTCTTTATGATTCCGCTGAAAGGAGGACCTGCCTCTGAGACCCCTATGTGCAAAGGATAGTTATGCCTGTCAGAAAACAATCTATATGCATCAACGGTCTTCATTACATCTGATGCCTTAAGGGATACCTTAATATTGGAGAAATCCAGTTCTTCGAGAATTTTTATATGAGACTCTGCGCTTTCGACAAGTGCCTCAGGAGTTGGATATCCGTATTTCTGTAGTAACCCCTTTTCGAGAGAGCCAGCATTTACCCCAATCCTTATTGGGATATTTCTCTCCTTTGCTGCTACAACTATTTCTTTGACCTTCCATTTTGCTCCAATATTTCCGGGATTGAGCCTTAGACCATCCACTCCATTTTTGATAACCTCAAGTGCTAATCTCCAGTCAAAGTGAATATCTGCAATAACAGGAATAGGAGATTTGAGTCTCGAGATTTCGTATTTGATCCTTCCCATTGACCTTGCAGCCTCCATATCAGGAACGGCAACCCTGACGATCTCGCATCCAGAAGAGATAAGGGATTTTATCTGCCTCACAGTTGCACCAATATCCCTCGTGTCTGTCTTTGTCATTGACTGCACAGATATAGGTGCCATTCCCCCAACTGCCACATTGCCAACATATATCTGCCTTGTATATTTTCTACTAATCATTTATCCCTCTTTTTCTACTTCAGCCTGTTTTCTATTAAGTTCGGCTTCCTGCATAATCCTGAGTCTTTTGACAGCCTCATTATGTTCTGATAAGGTAGCAGAGAATGAATGGGTCCCATCAAGGTTTGATGCAAAGTATATGTATGGCACATCTGCAGGATAAAGTGCAGCCCTGATAGATTTTATACCTGGCGATGCTATAGGTCCGGGAGGAAGTCCACGAATCAGATAGGTATTATATCTGGTCTTATTTTTCAAATCGCTCTTTGTTATCTTTGTACCGCTATTTTTCACACCATATATTGCGGTCGGGTCAGCCTGAAGTGGCATGTGCCTTTTAAGCCTGTTGTGGAATACGGCTGATATGATAGGTCTTTCATCATCAACTACTGCCTCTTTTTCGATAATAGATGCGAGTGTCAGGATCTCATTTTCGGACAAACCCATCTCTTTCAAACGATGCCTCATCTCTTCTGTAAACTTCTCCCTTAACTTGTCAACCATTAATCTCAATATAGCCTCGGGTTTTGTCCCTTTTGCGAATCTGTATGTATCAGGGAAAAGATATCCCTCCAGAGTTGGGGCATTTATATTTAGTGAGCTCAAAAATTCCCTGTCATTTGCGAGACTCTCAAAATAATCCCTCGACATTATCTTACTTTCTTCAAGTTTTCTGCCAATTTCGAAGAGATTATCACCTTCTAATATGGTTATTTCATTCTCTATTATATCCCCTGCAACGAGTTTCTTAAAGACCTGCCATGGACTCATACTACCCCAGAAGACATAATATCCAGCCCTTATCTTTTTGTCGATTCCATAAAGTTTTCCGATCAGGAGAAAAAGGTTTCTATCCCTTATAAAATTATTATCTGCAAGGATATTTAGCGCCTGCTTATAAGTGCTTCCTTCTGGTATCTCTATCTCCACCTGTATGTTGCCAATATTCTTAGGCACATACATTTGAACACCTAAATATGTCAGGGAAAGTAATAGTAGGGAGATAAATATAAATTTGAGGTTATTTTTCATCTGGATGACCCTTGTGAGTCTTTATTGGAATCTCAAATATAAATGGTACTTTAGAATAACAGATTATGAGTGGAAACTACAATATCTTTGAATGGTTGGGGCAGGTGGTAATCCTGCCCCAACCATTGATTTAATTTTTTAGTACATTCCTTCCATGCCACCAGGCATACCCGGCGTCTTCTTTTCCTCTTCAGGTATTTCTGTTATCATGACCTCTGTTGTGAGCATAAGGCCTGCTACAGAGGCTGCATTCTGAAGGGCGGTCCTTGTAACCTTTGTAGGATCTATAATACCTGCCTTAATCATGTCTGTATATTCCTCTCTGTAAGCATCATACCCAAAATTCTGGTCTTTCGATTCCTTAACCTTCTCTACCACAATAGAACCCTCTATCCCTGCATTTGCTACAATCTGCCTTATAGGCTCCTCGAGTGCCCTCTTGACTATGTTTACGCCAATCTGCTGATCGTGTTCCAACTTCAGATTGTCCAGAGCCTTTATGCATCTGATAAGGGCAACTCCTCCACCAGGTACAATACCCTCTTCAACTGCAGCCCTCGTTGCATGTAGGGCATCCTCTACCCTCGCCTTTTTCTCCTTCATCTCTGCCTCTGTTGCAGCGCCAACATTAATAACAGCAACTCCACCCACAAGCTTTGCAAGCCTTTCCTGAAGCTTTTCCCTGTCATAGTCAGAGGTGGTCTCTTCAATTTGGGCCTTAATCTGTTTTACCCTGCCCTGAATCTTTGCATGGTCTCCTGCTCCTTCCACAATTGTGGTATTCTCCTTGTCAACGGTTATCTTCCTCGCCCTTCCGAGGTCATTGAGCTTTACATTCTCGAGTTTAAGACCTATATCTTCTGATATGACCGTACCACCAGTAAGGATTGCTATATCCTCAAGCATTGCCTTTCTTCTGTCTCCAAAACCAGGAGCCTTTACTGCACATACCTGGAGGGTCCCGCGAAGTTTATTGACAACAAGTGTTGCGAGTGCCTCGCCTTCGACCTCTTCAGCAATTATGAGCAAGGGCCTTCCCATCTTTGCTATCTGCTCAAGGATTGGAAGCAGGTCCTTCATGCTCGAGATTTTCTTATCATGAATAAGTACAAAGGCATCATCGAGAACGCACTCCATCCTTTCAGGATCTGTTATAAAATAAGGAGAGATATAGCCCCTGTCAAATTGCATTCCCTCAACCACATCCAGAGTTGTGGCCATGCTTTTTGCCTCTTCCACAGTTATAACCCCGTCTTTTCCGACCTTATCCATGGCCTCTGCAATGAGTTCTCCTATTGAGACATCATTGTTTGCAGAAATGGTTCCTACCTGTGCAATCTCTTTTTTCTCAGCAACAGGTTTTGACATCTTTTTTAGTTCCTCAACAACGACCTCTACTGCCTTATCAATACCCCTTTTGAGGTCAATGGCATTCGCACCTGCAGTAACATACTTCATGCCCTCTTTATAAATCGAATACGCAAGGACTGTAGCAGTGGTCGTTCCATCTCCTGCTACATCAGAGGTCTTAGATGCCACCTCCCTTAAAAGCTGTGCCCCCATATTCTCGTATGGGTCCTTCAATTCAATCTCTTTTGCGACGGTTACGCCGTCTTTGGTTATGTTAGGAGCACCAAACTTTCTATCAATTATTACATTTCTTCCCCTCGGTCCGAGGGTTGCCTTTACAGCATCAGTTAAGATTGTGACCCCCCTTAAAATTGACTGCCTTGCTGACTCATCAAAAAGTAGCTGTTTCGCTGCCATATTCTCTCCTCCTTTTTATTGAATAATTCCCAAAATATCTTCTTCTTTGATAATCAGATACTCTGTGTCATTTAATTTGATCTTTGAGCCTGAATACTTGTCAAAGAGAACGGTATCATTAACCTTTACCTCTTTGACCTCTGAGCCAACAGCCTCTACAGTACCCTTTTGAGGCTTCTCCTTAGCAACATCCGGCACATAGATGCCTCCTGGCGTCTTCTCGATCTCCTCTTCTGAGTACTTAACAACTACCCTGTCTTTAAGCGGTTTGATCTTCATAAATAACCCTCCTTTGATTTAAGATTTAAGAGCTTAAGAGCTTATGATTTCAGAGTTAAATCTGAAATCTAAGATTGCGGCTATTAGCACTCACCTTTTGTGAGTGCTAATATAACTGTTAGTTCGGCATAGACGCAAACACAATTATTCGCAGATAAGGCTGATTATCTCCATTTTTTAAAAAATTTTGAATATTTTTTAAAAATTTTTAAAATTTAAAAGTCCTTCTGTATCGCCTTCCTGTTGGAAGAAATAACCTTATTGTCAGTATCCCTGCAAAAAAACCTCCTATGTGGGCAAACCAAGCCACTCCCCCCTGATTAAGAAGACCCTTTGAAAGAATCCCGTTTATAATCTGTATCACTATCCAGAAACCAATAACAATTACCGCAGGGATCCTTATTATCTGCCAAAAAAATCCAAAAAATAAAATGGTATATATCCTTGCGTGCGGAAATAACAAGAGATATGCCCCTAAAATTCCAGAGACCGCTCCACTCGCCCCTATCATGGGAATAAAGGAGTTTGGCTCTGTAATGGCATGGGCATATGCTGCAATTATGCCAGAAAATAAATAGAATATAATAAATCTGAAATGCCCGATGGTGTCCTCTATGTTATTACCGAATATCCAGAGATACAGCATATTACCTGCAAGGTGAAAAAATCCTCCGTGCATGAACATTGAAGTAAAGATACTCGTCACTGGATGAACCGCCTGAGTGGTCTTAAATGATAGGAGATTATATGGAATAGCCCCGTATTCAAAAACAGCACCAGAGATTCCTGAAGGAAACATAAGTTGCCAGATAAAGACAACACAGTTTGTAACAATCAACAGAATTGTTATGAAAGGGAATGTCTGAGTTGGGTTATCATCTCTATATGGAATCATAAATAAAAATTTGTATTAACAAGAATATATATCCATCTCCTTTATGGTTCAAGAAAAGCCTAATATCGTCATGCAATAATTATAACCCAAATGTTAAAATTTATTTAAATGCTCCCATATCCTGAAATAGACCCAGAGATCATAAGAATAGGTCCTATTGCTGTCAGATGGTATGGTTTAATGTACCTTCTCGGTTTTATATCTTCTTATCTACTGGTAAGGTATCAGCTAAAAAGATTAAGGCTTGGAATCGGCAATGAGTTTCTTGAGGGACTCTATACATATATAATCCTCGGCCTCATCATTGGTGCAAGACTCGGTTATGTAATCTTTTATAACCTTTCCTATTACATAAAAAATCCGATAGAGATATTTGCCATCTGGCATGGAGGCATGTCATTTCATGGTGGATTAATAGGGAGTGTCCTTGCAGGCATTATGTTTTGCAGAAAAGCCAATATAAATGTCTGGCTTATAGCTGACCTCATCGCTGCCACTGCGCCAATAGGTATCGGATTTGGAAGAATAGGAAATTTTATAAATGGAGAGCTTTACGGTAGGGTCACAGATGTACCGTGGGCAATGGTCTTTCCACATGCTGGAGACCTGCCGAGGCATCCTTCACAGCTTTATGAGTTCTTTCTCGAAGGGATTGTCCTCTTTACAATATTGTGGACATTGAAAGGAAAGGGCTTCAAAAAGGGCGTAATCTTTTCGCTATTTATAATATTTTATGGTCTTTTCAGATTCATCGTTGAGTTTTTCAGGGAGCCAGACCCACATATAGGATTCATTATGGATGTGTTCACAACAGGACAATTACTCAGTGGGTTCATGATTATTGCAGGAATCTTTTTGTTCATCTGGAGAAATAGGGTTTAGATAAACCTTTATTGATTTTGTGTCTATAAAATCATTCTTTACTATTAGATAATTTCCTTTTTCTATCTCTTCTTCATCCATACAGGCAGCAGAAAATATCTGTTCTATCGAAAGACCAGCCTTTCGAAACAGGCTCAATTCTTCAAAGAAGGATTCTCCATGCCTTACACCCTTAGAACCGCTATCTGTCCCTACATTTAACTTGACCCCAATAGATGCAGCCAAATTAATATACGATAAATGTCTGTCCACAACCTCTTCTAAATACCTCTTTTCTGGAGCAGGTAGGATTTTAGAAAAGCTTTTCAAGGCATAGACAGTTGGAGTCCATGATACCCCTTTTTCTTTCATCAAATAAAGGGTCTCTTCAGATATAAAATATCCGTGCTCAATTGATGAAGCACCTGCTATTACGGCATCCCTTATGGACTCATCACCATTTGCATGGCATACTACAGTCAAGCCCAATTCATTTGCTTCACTGCAAATAACCCTTAGCATTTCTGGTGAGAATCCACCTGGCGTTATAACCCCTGAACCCTTAGAACAGACAACTCCTGAATTCACAACCTTTATGAAATCAGCCCCTGATTCTGCTATTCCTTTAACAACATCTTTAATATCATGGATTTCTGATACACCTCGTCCGAGAAATACCCCATATGTGCCCTTTCTGTAAATTGCATAACCTGCGGTCTTAACTATTATGCTATCGCCTAATATCTTTTTTGCATCAAGTCCTATTCCCGTTTTATATCCCATGTCCCTGATGCTAAAGATTCCATACCTCAATAAGGCATTTCTTATGCTAATAATACCCTCTCCATTAACAGGTCTTCCTTCAACAACAAAGTGGATATGGGCATCAACAAATGGGGGTATCTTTAAATCTTCCATAATAGATATAATATATAATCATGAACTCAAAAATGAATGAAATCAAGAGGCGATTATTTTACGAATTCCTTGATCTCGCAGGTCGTGTATTTATCATGGTCAGATATTCAGAGGATGTGATTATCGGAAATCGAGGCTTTACAGATGAAGAAAGGGAAAACGGAATAATCCTGGTATTTAACCAAAAAATGAATTTTCTCTGGGATGACTATGGAATTAATGCAAAATTGGTGTTTGGGACAACCCCCCAAAAGTGTATCATACCAGCAGATGATATAGTTACTGTCTACTCTCCTGAACTCAAGGCACAATTTACGGTCATACCTGATAATCAAAGAGAATCAGAGACCAAGGAGGGTAGAGACATACAGAAGACGGACAATGTCATAAAGATAGATTTTACCAAAAGGTTTAGATAATCATAGCAAACTACTCAATTGCATATTACAGAAGACTCTGTTAAAATCCTTTATGGATTTTGGTCTCGAAAATATATTTAGATGGCTACCCATTCAAGGTCCAACAATAAACAATGTCTTCTTACCTGTAGAGTTTGTAATACTTTGCTATGTAGTTATAATCTCTTCATTTTTTGTATCATTGTTATTTCTTGTCTCGAAAAAATATGGGTTTATCAACGCCATAAAAAAATCAATCCTGTTGTCTCTTTTTATATCAGGTATCTTTTATGCAATACATGCAGACTCTGGATGGTCTAAATGGTTAATTAGTGATTATAATTCCTTCTTTTCTAATCCAACACAAATAAAACTCTTACGACTCGATGGTCATCTATACCTCTTGTCGAACTATCTAAAAGAGCTAATACCACAAAATTATACCATCCTTTCACCATATTCTGAGGATGATTATCCTGTAGCGAGACTAAAATATTTTTTATTACCACTTAAAAGCAAACAGGATGCCCCTTTTATAATAGTTTTAGAGGACCCTGATGCCCTTTTCGATCCTACAAATGGGACATTAACTAAAGGAGACTTAATAATCAATGATTTAGAAATCTTATTTAGATATTCGGATTATACCTATCTGTTGATAAGAAAGGTATTTTGATCAATGGCACTTTTAGCTATCCTGATCCCTTTAATTCTTGGCTATCTAATAGTATCACTAATTTTGAGTAATGAAAGGACATCCACAATAGAAAGGATATGCCTCTCCTATCCCTTAGGCATGGGTTTTGTCACTATGCAGATGTTCATACTCGGCATCTTAAGGATACCTTTTACGCTTTTATATATGAGTATCCCATTTATAATAGAGATAATCGTCCTTTCTTTGATTGCATACAAAAAAAAGATACCGATCATTGTATTTAGAACCGACGATGCCCAAAAAATGGACACCCAAAAGGGATCGCCTATTAGATATATGGCTGTCATAATACTTTCGATCTGGATTTTTGTGAAATTGGGCTCTATATTCTTTGAGGCATATCTCAGACCAGTATGGGCATGGGATGCATGGGCAAACTGGACAGCAAGTGCGAAGATATTTTTTTACTCAAAGGGTCTGCTTCTGGATGCTCCACCAGATGAGTTTTTTGGAAAGAACACAGTCATAAGGATAATCTCTTATCCTCTTCATAACCAGTTAATGCAGGTCTGGATGGCTATCTGGCATGGAGACTTTGATGATGTGGTAGTAAAACTATGGAGTCCTTTTTATTTATTGAGCATGACCCTTTATTTATATTTACTCTTAAAGGAGATTCCAGACATTGTTATCAGACTTTCTATTATCGTAATATTTCTCAGTTCACCTCTTATGTCATACCACGCAGTTGAGGTATATAGTGATCTTCTGCTTGGCTCCTATATCTTTTTTGCCGTCGCCTCTTTTATAAATACAATGAGAGGGAAATTTGCATATATACCCTTAATGGGCATCTTCTGTGCAATCTCTTTATTTACAAAAGATGAGGCATTGTTTTTTGTTGTACCATTAATGTTATCGGCAATAATATTTTTATGGAAATGTCATGTAAAATTGAAAGACTTTATATCTTTATTAATTCCGCTCACATATACCATACCATGGTATGTGTTTAAAATATCTAACAATCTAACCCTCGGAGCTGAATCGATAAGTTTTGACATAGTCTTTCATCCAGAGGTGATCATGGGTATAATATGGCAATTTTTATCACTTTCAAACTTTAATGTAATATTTATCTTTTTCCCTTTGCTTCTCATCATTAGTAGACCACAAATGAATTTCTTATACCTGCTTTTCCCTATTTTGTGTTATGTTGGATTCTTTGTAGCAGTCTATGCACTTACAACATATTATTATGAACACTTTAACAGGGGCACTGTCTTTTTCCGAAATGTCTTAACATATTACCCAACTGTTGTCCTTCTATCTTCATTACTTATCAAAAATCTAATCGAGCATTCTCGTATGAAGACCTGAGATATAACCTATCCCAAAAAATAATGCAACAACCCCGAAGAGGGAGAATATAGCAAGCCAGGCTGCCTTCTTGCCCCTCCATCCATATGTAAGCCTCAGGTGAAGATTCAGTCCATATGTAAGCCAAGAAATTAATGACCATGTCTCAACAGGATCCCATCCCCAGTATCTTCCCCAAAGTCCATGTGCCCATATAGCACCCGAGCCTATCATGATAGACTCAGCAAAAAAACCAAAAAGGATAAGCCTGAAAGAAAGCTCATCAAGGAGCTTTTCTGCAGGGATATTGAAAGAAAACACGTTGAGCATTCTCTGCCTTAATATTGTAACCACTCCTACTCCGGCCGCAACCATATAACTACCAAATGCGAGCCATGCAAAAAGCACATGCACATAAAGCCAGTTGCTCCTGTAAGGAGGCTCAAGTGGTAAGAGCTCTTTCTGTCCCTGAAGTCCGTTACCGAGCATCAAAAGCACTAAGGGAGAAACTATTAAATGAAATGACCTGAGCGATGGAAAGATCAACTGCAAGACCAAAAAAGTAGCAGATAAAAACCACGAGCCCATAAGGGAATTTTCATAAACTCCCATTACCGGCGGATAGCCTGTGGCATACCACCTCGCTCCAATAGCAATGCCATGTAAAAATACACCAAACCTTAATAACCATAAACCCCTTTCTGACCCTTTTTTAAAAACAGCAGAAAAAAGTGAATAAACAAAAGAAGATGTGTAAAGACCAATAGCAATCCATATAAATATCCCTTCAAATTTTGACATTATTTCTCCTTTTTTATTTCTCTTAAGATGTCCTTGAGTTTTTCTCTATTTTTATATTCATCGGCTGTAATCTTCAATAACTCTTCTATATGATATATTAATTCCTGTTTCATGTCTTGTGCCAGATATACATCTATCAAACCCTCTCTTGGTTGCACATAATCAGGCATCATATTTATAGCCTTTTTATAATATGCCTCTGCATCCTTAAAATTTCCCAATTTAAAATAACAGGCTGCTATATTATGATAAATTTCAGCTCCTCTCTTTTTTGCCCCCAACCCAGCCTCCTGTAAAACCTGATATGCAGATTCTATCTCTTTAAGATACTTAAGAGCCTCTTCATATCTCTGCATATTAAAAAGAGCCTCTGCAAGACTGTATTTAGCCCTATGAAATTCTGGATTTATCTCGAGCACTCTCTTAAAAAAGGGCTCTGCCTCAGACCATTTATCTTCATTGAGATAGTTTATCCCGAGGTTAAAATTAGGCCTCGTCTTTAATGGTGATTTTTTTACATTATCGCTCCACAATTTTATCCCTGTCTCCCATATGTCGTTACGAATAACAGTCAATATGATCAGGATAGATACAATTATGACAAGAAAATTAATTCTCCATATACCCTGTAACTTCATCCCTTATTGTCGTAATCTCCTTTTCAAGAAACGCTGGATAATACCTGCTCCATCCCCTTATTTCGAAAGAGCCATCAGGATACAAAAGGACAGTGATAACCCTTTCGTTACTGATAAATCTGACACACAAACCGAGCAAACCAATAAAGAAGAAGATTATAAAAAATAAAACACCTACATCCCTTGTGAACTCCATTGCTACCCAGCTTGTATATTCAGGGATCGAAAGACTCATTTCCCCGAAATTATATGTCTCACCCTTTTTAATAAAAAAATCCGCCTCTTGAACCCCGTTTCTTAGGACCTTTATATGAAAAACAGGATTTTTCTCCTCAAAGGTCCTTGTGCCAAGTCTTTTACCATCACTGAAAAAATCAGGGTAAAACCTCACAACGAACCTCAAACCATCTTTTATTTCGAAATAATCATCAATAAAAAGGCTTCTCAGGTTCACAATAGAGTCAAAAATAACCTGCCCATTCTCTCTGATCACAAACAAAGGAGCAACCCCATATCTTGAAGGAGAAAATTGGTACCCATTTACAGTTACAGGGTTATTTACTGAAAATTTATACTCCTTAGAGTCAACCAGCATGCTTCCGCTTACCTGTGTAATTCCCCTGCCTTTTGTCTCAAGACTTAAATCTTTTATTTTCACACTAAAGGCTGGTGGCATGCGGTCTTCGTCTATATAAGAATATAAAGAAACATCTGCAGTAGATAGATCAAATCCCCTCGTAAGGATTATCTCAGAATTAAACCTGCTAACAGCACTAATCACTCCTGTTACAAATAGTGCAATCAGGCTAACATGAAATATCATGGATCCCCAGAATCCAAAACCACCTTTATGTGACCTTATGATATACACACCCCTTCCTGCCTTTTCCTTCTGTAAAATCCATCTTCTCTGTTTAAGGACATTCGTTAAAGAATTCATTGCTGTATCAAGGTCTTTTAAAAGACCTTTAATGCTGAAACTAAATGCCTGTCTCTTTGAAAAGTCGCTTCTTTTTTTGATTTTTCGAAATCTCTTTGCTGTACATATAAAGGTAGAAACACCGAGAAAAAAAGATATTGCTATAAAAAGCGGACTCGAGACAATTTCGGGTGTGCTGAAATTCTCTGATAGTTTCCATAAAAAAGGCGATTCCTGCATGAGCCTCAATGCCTCTTCTTCTGTTACAGTAAAGCGATTAGGAAGAAACGCTGAGGCAGTAAGTATCGCTATTAAAAAGCCGAGCGTCCATACTGCAAATGTCCTTGAACCGATAAAACTCAGGATCTTACTTATCCTCCCTGCCATTTTTTGAGTACCTCCGTTGCCTTTCTGTAATCAGGATCAACTTCTAATGCCTTTTTCATTGACACGATTGCCTCATCTTTCAAACCTGAGCTCCACAATATTATAGCCTTATTAAACCATGCATCGGGTAGTTTTGGATCGAGTTCTATTGCCCTATTAAAATTCCACAGAGCGTCATCATAATTCCCCATCTGTGCATGAGTAATGCCAAGGTTTATAAGTATGCTCGGCTTATCTGGTTGAAGCCTTGCAGCCTTCTTAAGCAAAGAAAGTGATTCCATTAAATCCCCCTTCTCTGCAATGAGATTACCGAGGTTGTTTAATGAATCCACATCATCTGGATTTAGTTTTATTGCCATTCTATATGCATTTATAGCATCGTCTTTTTTATTAATAGCCTCCATTACTAACCCCAAACTGAAATAGTGAGAAGACCTGCCCGGTTCCTTCTTTATGAGCGAATTTATATATCCAATTGCCTTTTCGTATTCCTTTTTATTAATGAGGATAGCTACTAAGTTTGATATATACTTGTCTGTTAGTTTGATTCCTGACTGCCTCTTCAATATATTTTCTGCATCTGTAATCTTTCCGAGTTTAATATATGCCGCTGTGAGACCATTTAAGGCACTAAAATCCCATGGGTCTAAAGAAAGTATTGCCTCATATATCGGTATTGCCTCTTCTGGTTTAACATATGATGCATAATTCAGTAATGGCCTTATCTTATTTGGAGATTTTTGTGCAGCATCTCTCCACAACAAGACAGGGTCTGTCCATAAATAATTTCTCTGGAATGCTAAAATTCCAATCACAATAAGAATGATAATGGAAGAAACAGCCAATTTTTTTGCATGTCTCTTGAGCGGAAAAAATAAAATCGTGGTGCCCGAAAGCAACAGGACAAATCCAAAAAATGGCAGATATACTCTATATTCACAAATTACATTTTCGATTGGTATAAAACTGGATTCCACCGAGAGTGTTATATAAAACCAGAGTATGCCAAATCCTAAGAGCCTTAAATTCAGATCCCTTCTTAAAAGAAATATAGAAAATGAGATTATACAAAGATGGATCAAAAAAGAAACGAATGTCTCGGTTTCAAAAAGGTTATTAGATAGCCTGTAGTCATAGTCTATATTTTGATTTACTGGTAAAATAATTAATCTCAAATAAGTTAGAAGAACCCTCATCTGTGTCAAAAAATACTGCCATCTATCCAAAATAAAGGTCTCTGCGGTCTTTCTTTTAAAAGACTGGTCATCTATATCCCACAATGCATCAATCCTGCTTAATGGTATTATCAGGAGCGTAAGCAAAAAGATAATTAAAACTGGCAATGGCCTTTTAGACCCTCTGTCGAAAAACAAAAACTCAAATAAGAAGATTACAAAAGGCAGGGTAAATGCAATCTCCTTCGTCTTCATCGCAAGGATAGCAGAAACTATAGAAACTGCATAGTTTAAAAATGGCTTTTCTCCTTCTATTGATGTAATTCTACCCCTGACATAAAAATAGACAGACAGTAGATACAGCATCGTGGCAAGCGAAGCAAATCTCTGAGATATATATGTTACTGCCTCGATATTTACTGGATGCAGTCCAAAAAAGAGTGAGCCGAAAAAGGCAATCCACCTTTGATATTCAGAGTGGATATCTTTGTAAGCCATATTAAGGAGTAATTCAAGAAGCAGAAAGATGACAATAGAAGCTGCTATATGGATTAAGATATTTGTTAGATGATATATCCAGACCTGAAGACCAGCAATTTTGAAGTTTATAAAAAAAGTAAAAAAGGCAAAGGACCTGCTACCATTTATATTGCTGAGCAGTTCAGAAAAATCCTTTACAGAGGGATTATCTGTTACATAATGATTATCGTCCCAGTGAAAAGGGGCAAGTAGTGTATTGGAGTAAGTGACAAAAATTAGAATGGATATAATTGCGAATAAAACTGTTCTTTTCATCTCTCGAGCCTTAATTCGTATCCCTCGATGCACCTATTAGCCAATTCGATATTTTCCTTTGCAAGACTGTCTTCTGGTGCTAATAGGAGGGCCTTTTCCAAAACACTCAATGCCTCTTTACACCTTTTTTGAATTAATAGTACATATCCCAGATTGTTCCATGCAAGGGAAAATTCAGGGTCTATCTCCAAGCTCTTGCGATAATACCCTTCAGCAGAAACATAATCCTTCTTGCCAAAATATATATTCCCGATGCCAAAATAAGAAAGTCTCTTAATAGCCTTTTTGTACTCCATAGTCTTCAAGGGATCGTTATCAGCCATTTTTAAGGCCTCATTATAGAGAACCATTGCCTCATCAGGTCTCTTTCTGTCCTCCATTATACGAGCTAAATTTAAAAAGGCACCTGGTTCAGGAAAGAGTGTTAAGGCCTTTTCGATTGCCCTTAAAGAATCCTCACTCCTGCCAGCCATACCATATGCTACTGAAAGATTAAGCCATACCCTCGTATTATATGGAGACTTTTTCGCATTATCCTCCCAGAGGCTTACATTGTCTCTCCAGACTTGATTCCTTTGTATATCAAGAAAAATCAAGGTTGTGATAACAACGAATAAAATAACAATCCTCAACCCTTCAGTCTCCGTATTTTTTGAGCAATTTCTTTATTATCAGGCTCTATCTTTAAAGCCCTTTCATATATCTGCAGAGCCTCTCCTTTTTTGCCTGCCTTTTCTAATGCAATGCCTAAATTCAGGTAGGCTTCTACCCTTTCAGGGTTTATCGATATTGCGCTTTTATACATTTCAACCGCCATTATGCCCTGTCCCATATCATCTAATGCATTTGCAGCCCCGATATATGCATCATAATAATTATTGTCAATTTCTATAGCCTTTTTATAAAATTTATATGCCTCTCTTAGCCTTCCCATCTCATACATAGCAGACCCGAGATTGTTATATGCTGATACAAACTTATTATCTATCTTTATTGCCATCTCCCACTGTTGAATTGCCTCTTCTCTTCTATTCAATATGTTGAGCAAAATGCCAAGCCTATTTCGCATGTGGGCGTTAAGTGGGTCTAATTCAATGGCTAAAAACATATTCCTCAATGCCTCATCGTATTTATTCTTCATCTCCAGTATCTCTGAATAACGAACATAAACAATGGGTGCGGGGTCCAACTCAATCGCCTTTTTAATATAATCTTCTGCCTTCTCCAGGTCACCTATCTGCATATAGAAGACACCAAGTGCGTAATTGGTCCTTCCAGATTTTGGATAAATTTCGTATGCCTTATTCAAGAATTCTAATGTCTTGTCCAGATTTCCCTTCAATCCGTTTACAGCTGCCAGGTTGATAAAGATCTCCATGGATGCCCCGAGATAAAAGATATTGCCTGACATTATTACATCCTTGAAGACTTCTGTCGTCTTAAAAAGTATCTCTTCTGCATTTTCCGCGTCGTTTTTAGAAATATATGAAGCCGAGAGATTAATATAAGGCCTGATTTTTTGTGGAGACTTCTTAACTGTGTCAGACCACAACAATACAGGGTCATTCCATAAACTGTTTCTAAGGATGGATGCAGATAACAAAAGAGAGATAATTATCAATAATATAATAAACCTGAGTAGCATTTAATTTATTTTAACACACAAGACCTTATATAATATTGGTATGCCTAAAAAGATACCCAAATTATTAATGTCTCTATCGAGGCTTATTGGAACAGTAAATACCTATTTAATCCTTACGATCCTATTTTTCTTCTTTATAACCCCTCTGGGTTTAATTAAGAGGCTTTTTACAAAAGACCAACTCCGCCAGCCCTCAAAGAGATCTTACTGGGTAAAGATAGATACACAGGATAATATGGAGAGGCACTTTTGATGTACATACTCGGGATTTCGTGCTTCTATCATGACTCTGCAGCATGCCTAATAAAAGACGGAGAAATAATAGCATCTGCTCAGGAGGAGAGATTCACAAGGATAAAGCATGACTGGAGATTCCCTGTAAATGCAATCGGTTATTGTCTAAGAGAGGCAGATATCTCGATAAACGATATAAATGCAGTCTCTTTTTATGAAAAACCTATATTGAAGTTTGAAAGGATACTCGAGACATTTCTTTCGATAGCCCCACGTGGTTATAAGGCATTTGTGGAGAATATCCCATCATGGCTCAAATATAAGCTCTGGTTGCCCACGATCTTAAAAAAAAGATTGGGATATAATGGTCAGGTTTTGTTTTCGAGCCATCATCTTTCGCATGCGGCTGGAAGTTTTTTTCTATCTCAATTTGATGAATCTGCTGTCCTGACCATAGATGGTGTTGGAGAGTGGGCTACAGCATCCTATGGATATGCAAGGGGCAACAAAATAACCTTAAGCCACGAGCTAAGATTCCCGAACTCACTCGGTCTTCTATACAGCACATTTACATCATATCTTGGATTCAAGGTCAACGATGCAGAATATAAAGTAATGGGAATGGCTCCTTATGGAAAGCCAAATTATTATGACATTATAAAAAATAACCTTGTGGAGATTATGGAAGACGGTAGTATAAGACTAAATCTCGACTTTTTTTCTTTTCAGTATGGTAAAAAGATGTTCAATAAGAAATTTGAATCCCTATTTGATATGCCAAAAAGGGAACCCGAATCTTCCCTGACACAGAAACACTTTGATATAGCAGCGAGCCTGCAGAAGATAACAGAGGATATTATTCTTAAAATGGCATTTCATGTTTATAAGGAGACTGGTTTAAAAAGGCTTTGTCTTGCTGGAGGGGTTTCTCTAAACTGTGTTGCAAACGGAAGGCTCCTCAGGGATGGTCCATTTGAAGAAATATTCATACAACCCGCTGCAGGAGATGCAGGAGGGGCAATTGGTGCTGCATATGCTGCCTACCATCACTATTATGAGAAACCTGATAGGCATCCTTTAAAAAACATATATCTTGGTCCTCATTATATTGATAAAGAGATAAAAGAATATCTCGAGACTAATAAGATACAATTTTTGTATGCAGAAGAAGACGAATTGATAAATAAAGTAGCGACCTTCCTTTCAGATGGTAAGGTAGTTGGATGGTTTCAGGGGAGAATGGAGTTTGGGCCAAGGGCATTAGGAAATCGAAGCATCCTTGCTGACCCAACACGGAAAGAAATGAAGGATTTGATAAACAAAATGGTTAAATTCAGAGAGCCCTTCAGGCCGTTTGCCCCTGCAGTAACAGAGGAAGATGCCTTTAAATATTTTGATTTAAAAGTAAAAAGCCCCTATATGCTATTAACATTCCCCGTTATATCAACTGATATTCCTGCCGTCACCCATATTGATGGCTCAGCAAGGGTACAGACAGTGAGCGAAGAGTCAAATCCGCTCTTTTATAAGTTATTGAAACGATTCGGTCAGATAAAAGGCATACCTGTATTGTTAAATACATCCCTTAATATAAGAGGTGAGCCGATAGCGATGAGCCCTGAGGATGCATATAGATGTTTTGAAAAGAGTGCAATGGATTACCTGATTATTGGCAATTTCATTATCTCAAGGAAAAAATGAGGAAGGATTCATGAGATATTTTTATTTAATAAGGGAATTTTGGGATTATGTGAAGATAAGAAAGAGGTATTGGCTCATACCGATAATAATAATACTATTACTCCTTGGTGCCCTTATTATCTTTACAGAAAGCTCAGCACTTTCACCTTTTATATACATTCTTTTCTAATGCATGAACTATGTTACAGGTTGTCTCTGGAGCTTCCTGTTCATATAGAACTGTTGTATAATACTGAGAATATTGTTTACAAGCCAGTAAAGTACCAGTCCTGATGGAAATGTCAGGAACATAAAGGTAAATATCACAGGCATTAACATCATAATTTTCTGCTGGGTCGGCTCCATCGCTGATGGAGTCATCTTCTGCTGTATGACCATTGTTACACCCATTATTATCGGTAATATGTAATAAGGGTCTTTTGAGGAAAGGTCGTTTATCCACAAAATAAAAGGGGCACCCCTCAATTCTATAGCTATCAACAATACCTTATACAATGCAAAGAAAACAGGTATCTGTAGTAAAAGGGGCAGGCAGCCACCCATGGGATTAACTTTGTGTTTTTTGTAAAGTTCCATAATCTCCTTTTGCATCCTCTGGGGGTCTTTCTTATATTTTTCCCTGATTTCTGCCATCTTTGGCTGAATGTCTTGAAGCTTTTTCATAGATTTCTGCCCCTTGTTTATCAAGGGTATAAAAGGGATCCTTACGAGTATTGTGAGTATGATTATGGAAACTCCGTAATTTGGGATAATTTTATAAAATGCCTTCATGAGCCAGAACAGAGGTCGTGCAAGGATCGAAAAGAAGCCAAAATCCACAATATGCTCGAGTCCAACATTTAATTTCATTAGACTGTCATATTCCTTTGGTCCTGTATAAATTAAATAACTATTGCTACCTGCTGGCATCTTAAATGCTATAAGGGCATCACCGTTTTCAGCCCATACCTTCGTCTCTTCTGTTTGTGATTTTGGAATAATGGAGGAAAAGAAATATTTATCTTCTTGAGCAATCCATTTAACACCCTCTTTAAATCTCTTTGGCTCTTTAAGATCCTTTTGTTTAAACTCCAATCTTTCAGCATCTCTGAGCAAAACAGGTCCATAATGAACAGATTCATCTTTTTCATATATTCCGAAATCCTTTCCGATAGTTATCCAGTAAGAAGGAATACCCGTTATCTCATCCTTTAACTCTATTTCATAGGCATCATTTTTAAAATGATAAGTCCTCCTTACAGAATAGTTATCCGAAGCATACTCAAAAACCAACTTTGCATTATCAATCGTTTTTCCCATTTTTATATCAGTGCCAGCCACGGCAAAATTTACATCAGAAAAAAGAAGGTTATCTTCTGTTCCGATAGAAAAAGGCGGTATAACTTCATCACCCTTTAAAACAATAGGATTTCCTTTTTTGTCTTTATATTTCTTTAAGGTTATGCCCTTTATAGTGCCTCCTTTATTGGTAAAGACCGCAGTATATAGGTCATTTTCTACTGATATAATTCTTTCGACAGATTCGCCTTTTTTTACAGGAGGTGCATCAGTCGGCACAATGGCTGGCTTTGATCCTTCTTCTTTTTTTGGGGTTTGCTCCGTGGCAATCTTTTGATCAGGCAGCTCTTTGCTGACAAACAAATACTGATAACCTATCAGTATAACAATAGAAAGGATTATGGCAAGGAGCATCCTTTTTTCCATTATATTAAACCTCTTTTTGTTTATTTGACAGGGTCATATCCCCCTGCATTGAATGGATGGCATCTCAATATCCTCCTGATTGCCATATAGCCGCCCTTAAAGACTCCATGCCTCCTGATCGACTCCATTGAGTAATCAGAACACGATGGATAAAATCTGCAACTATTTGGCAAAAAAGGAGAAACCAATAACTTGTAAACTCTGATTAAATAAATTACTAAATTTTTCACACTGTTAAACGTTTCCGTCCCTTTGCCCTTCTATTTTTCAATACCCTTCTTCCACCATTTGTGCTCATTCTGGAAAGAAATCCGTGTGTCCTTTTTCTCCTGCGTTTATGTGGATGGTATGTTGTATATGTCCCCATATTACAAACCTCCTTAATTTTTTAAATTAAAATTATAAGTTTTAATCAGCCATAAAGTCAAATAAACTCATGGCTTCCAGTACTCCTCGAATCTTCCACCTTTTGTAATCCACACAACATATGGAGAATCAGAGACGTCACCCTTTTGTGTAAATTTAATCTTTCCGAGTGCCCCTGAAAACTCCATAGAGCTCAACTTCTCGATAATCTTTGCACCTTCTGTTGTTGAAGCCTCTTTTATTGCATTTAAAAGGATATTCGTAGCATCATATGCATATACAGAATATGGACCAATTTCACCGAATCTTGCATTATACTTTTCAATAAATCCCTTTGCATCAGGTATATTTTTGGGATCAGGACTGAATGTCAGGAATGTACCCTCGGCAGCGTCTGCGCCAGCAATTTCTATAAATTTTGGGTCTATTGTGCCATCACCACTCATAAAAGGAATGTTGAGACCTATCTCACGAGCCTGTTTTACTAAAAGACCTGCCTCTGGGTATATACCACCAAAATAAATGAGTTCAGGCCTTTTCTCCTTTATGGTTGTAAGAACCGTCTTAAAATCTTTATCTCCCTGAGTTATTCCTCCATAATAAACTATTTTTAAATCAGACTCTATATTCTTTTTGAACTCATCGGCAAGCCCCTGTCCATATGTGGTCTTGTCATGTATGATTGCTATAGAATTTATCCCCAGTTTTCTTTTCACAAATTCAGCAGCAACCAGTCCCTGCTGGTCATCCCTACCACACACCCTGAAGACATTTTTATATCCTCGCTCTGTGAGCAATGGATTTGTTGAAGCTGGTGTAATCATCGGTATGCCAGCCCTGTTATATACATCTGATGCAGGTATAGAGCAGCTCGAATTAAAATGTCCTATAATGCCGACAACACCCTCATTAACAAGCTTATTTGCTACTGCAACAGCCTGTTTTGGATCTGCCTGGTCATCACCAATACTAACCTCTATCTTTTTCCCCAAAACTCCACCCTTTTCATTCCATTCATCCACTGCAATCGAAACTCCATTTCTGAAGTCAGCACCCATCTTTGCCTGAGGACCTGTCATTGGGCCTGCTATGCCTATTTTTATGACATCTTCTTTCTTTTTACATCCATAAAGGAAAATCAAAACAGAAGTGACAGCAACAAAAAAGGTCAAAAATCTTTTCATTTTTTATCCCCCTTTATGATTGATAAGAAACCCTTTACATTTTCTTCTATATCCCCTTTCAGAAGCCCTGAAGACACAGCCACACCATAACAACCTGTATTCAAAACCGACTCAAGATTGCCTTTATTTATACCCCCTATTGCTATTACAGGGATCTTAATATGTTTCACTATATCTCTTAGTGATTCTAATCCCTGAACATTAGCATCACTTTTTGTTGTTGTTTTGAATATGGCGCCAAAACCAATATAATCAGCACCATTCTTTTCTGCTTCAATTGCCTCTTGAAGATTATGCGTTGATATCCCAATGATCTTTTTCCCCATTATCTTCCTTGCCTCTTCCAGAGGGAGATCATCCTGTCCGAGATGAACACCATCGGCATCAACCATGAGTGCTATATCAGGATAATCATTGATTATCAAACATGAATCAAAACTTCTTGTGATTTCCCTGAGCATGGATGCCCTAAAATAAATATCTCTCCTTGACCTTTCCTTTTCGCGATATTGTATCCATCCGATGCCTGCCTTGAGAGCCTCATAAATGACACTATCTGGGACGCCAGAGTCTGTTATAAAACATATGCGACCAAATCCATTCATTCCCTGAATATCCATTTTGCAATGCAGGTGAAATAAAACTGAAAAATCCCTGATCAGTTAGCAGCCTTGGGAATTTCAGAATCTCTCTCAACACTATTCATCCTTTCTAAAAAGCCTGTGTCAAAATCACCTTTTATAAAATCAGGATGATTAAAAACTTTTTTATGAAATGGTATAGTTGTATTTATCCCCTCAATAATAAATTCATCAAGTGCCCTCCTCATCTTTGAAATCGCCTCATCACGAGTCTTGGCGTGAACTATAAGCTTTGCTATCATGGAATCATAATGAGGAGGCACTATCCATCCGGCATAAGCTGCTGTATCAACCCTGACACCAGGACCACCAGGCTGAACAAAAAGGCTTATTTTACCCGGAGATGGAATAAATCTTTCGGGGTCTTCAGCATTAATCCTGCATTCTATTGAGTGTCCAGAAATCCTTATCTGATTCTGTTTGAATGATAAAGGCAATCCTGCTGCTATTTTTATCTGCTCCTTTATCAGATCAATACCTGTTACCTCTTCGGTTACTGGATGTTCTACCTGAACCCTTGTGTTCACCTCCATAAAATATATATTTTGATCTCTATCAACTATAAACTCTATCGTTCCTATATTTTTATACTTCATTGCCCTTGCTGCCCTTACTGCAAGGTCTCCAATTTTTTTTCTGAATTTCTCTGTAGCAATTGGTGAAGGAGCCTCCTCTATGAGTTTCTGATGCCTTCTCTGTATGGAACAATCCCTTTCCCCAAGATGCACTACATTACCCTTACCATCAGCAATTATCTGAACCTCAATGTGTCTTATTGATGGAAGATATTTTTCGATATAAAGCTCGCTGCTTCCGAATGATGCAACCGATTCCCTCTGGGCCATATGAAATGCCTTAACAAGTTCAGACTCTTCATTAACTATCCTCATCCCTTTACCGCCACCCCCTGAGGAGGCCTTTATTATTACAGGGAATCCTATCTTTTTAGCAACCTTTATTGCCACATCTTCAGACACCACAGGTCCATCGCTACCAGGAACAACAGGTATCCCTTTCCTTTTCATTACCTGTCGAGCCTTTGCCTTATCACCACCAATCCTTATGCTCTCTGCAGAAGGACCAATAAATACGATCCCGGACGTTGCACATGCCTCTGCAAACTGCGGATTTTCGGATAAAAAACCATACCCTGGATGAATAGCCTCTGCATCAGTAATTTCTGCTGCACTGAGTATTGCAGGTATATTTAAATAGCTGTGTTTTGATGATGCAGGTCCAATACATACTGCCTCATCAGCAAGCCTCACATGAAGGGCTTCTCTTTCTGCACTGGAGAAGACAGCCACCGTCTTTATGCCGAGCTCTTTGCACGCCCTTATTACCCTTACTGCTATCTCTCCACGATTAGCAATGAGTAGCTTTTTAAAAAGCTTCATGATCCTCCTTTATCATAATGGTTTTATCAGGAAGAGCGGTTCTCCATACTCAACAGGATGCCCACTTTCTACCAGTATCCTGACAACTATTCCATCAATATCGCTCTCTATTTCATTCATCAGCTTCATAGCCTCTATAATACACAGGGTCTGCCCCTTTTTAACCTCTGAACCAACATCCACAAACGGTTTCGCATCTGGTGAAGGAGACCTGTAAAATGTCCCTACTATAGGAGATGTTACAGTATGAAGCTTACCCTCTGTTTCAGCCTCCTCAATCTTCTTCAATTCCTTTTTCTCGGCAACAACAGGCTGTTGAACCTCTATATGCCCTAAATACCTATCCCTCCTTATCCTGACCTTAACCCCTTCCTTTTCAATCTGCAACTCTGTAACATCCGTATCTTTTAAAAGGCTCATTAACTCTTTTAAGTCCTCAATTTCCATGCGGCCTCCTTATAGAAATCATCTCCCCTTGCTATTTTACTTTTTCTATATATTCCCCTGTCCTCGTATCAATCTTTAATATATCACCAACCTGTATATGAAATGGCACCTTTACAACAGCTCCTGTTTCAAGCTTTGCAGGCTTACTTCCCCCTGAGGCAGTATCTCCCTTAAAGGCCGGCTCTGTATCGACCACCTCAAGTTCAACAAACATAGGAGGCTCCACAACAATAGGTTCTCCCTTGTAATAGAGGACGCTCGCCAACATATTTTCTTTGATAAACTTTTTTGCATCACCGAGTTGTGAGGTGCTTAAAGGAACCTGCTCAAATGTTTCCATATCCATAAAATAATGAAAATCGCCTTCCACATAAAGATACTGCATCTGTTTTTCCTGCAACTGGGGAGATTCAAATTTTTCACCTGCAGGAAAATTCTCTTCGAGCACCCTGCCTGTCTTTAAGCTCTTTATCTTTGTCCTGACAATAGGCGCCCTCTGCTGCATCTTTACATGCTGAAATTCTATAACCTCATATGGCTCTCCCTTAAACTCAATCTTTGTGCCCTTCCTGAAATCACCTGCTGTAATCAATACCGCACCTCCATCAATAAAATAGAAATATAATCATCTATCTCTAAATAATTTCAAGTTCTCTATTAAGAGTGGTCAGGAGCTCTGCCTTACCATCTTTCACTAATACCATATCCTCTATCCTCACACCACCAATATCTGGTATATATATACCAGGCTCAATGGTGAATACCATGCCTTCTTTGATGTTTTCTCCTTTAAACCATGATACATACGGAGGTTCATGCACATCAAGACCTACACCATGCCCTGTGCTATGTCCAAAAAAACTCCCATATCCTGCCTTTTTGATCACGTCCCTTGCTACTCTATCAATAGCCTGAGTCTTTACTTTCAGGCTTACAGCATCTATAGATTTTTGTTGAGCCTCCTGCACTAACTTATATATCTCTACCTTGTTAGAATTACAAGTGCCGTTAATCAGGAGTGTCCTTGTCAAATCCGAATAGTAACCACACTCCTCACCACCCCAATCAATTATAACAAAATCTCCATTTTCGATCTTCTTTTCGGTCGGTCTTGCATGAGGCATAGAGGAGTTTTTGCCTGAGGCAACAATAACATCAAATGGTAAATGTCTGCATCCCTGTTTTTTCAACTCCATCTCGAGCCTTAATGCTATCTGCCTTTCTCTGACCCCAGCTCTTATAAATGGCTTTACCTTTAAGAATGCCGTCTCTGCCTTTTTGACCGCTTTTTTTATACTGGATATTTCCTCTTCATCCTTTATCTTCCTTAAGTTTTCTATAACACCCCTCAGTGGTATCAACTTTAATGGTAGCCTACTTAAAGACTCATAAAATTCATAAGAAATAGAATCTTCAAAACCAATTGTATTCATTTTAAATTTCTTTATAATCCCTCTTATTGCTTTGATCCTTGGACCCTTTTCGATGCATATTTCCCATCCTTTAACCTCTTTTAGAGCCTGCTCCTTATACCTGAAGTCAGTTAAAAATAAACCCCTGTCATTTGTAATAACTACAAAACCCGAAGAACCACTGAAACCTGTTAGATACTGCACATTCTTTATATTGTTGATAATTATGCCATCTATTTGCCTTTCTCTTATTACCTTTTGAACATTAATTATTTTTTTATTTTCCACTGACAAATATCCCCCGTTAATTTTTAAAAGAAAAAAATCTTATCAGGATAACCTACTTTGAATAAGTGAAAGGAGGTTGAATAGTCGATTTATTGTCTTAGCACTTCTTCTGCAATTCTCTGCAAGTCTCTTTCTCGAATCATTGTCAGGACCCATCTGTATTACTGCGTTGAATTCCTTTTCTGCTTGCAAATACATACCTCTCAGTAAATACAATTTACCTATGGTAAACCTGGCTGCGATAAAATCAGGATTTCTCTGGATACCATCTTCAAGGATTTTTATTGCCTCATCTATCTTTCCCATCTTTTTAAGCTCATGAGCGAGAGACAAAAAAACGAGAGAACCAGGATTTCTTTTCAGTATATCTCTAAGCCTATCAATAAAGATACTATTTTCCATAACCATAATCCCTTCACTTAACCCCTATCTCAATCAACCTATCAAATATTAACATTGAGACATCATCCTTTGACATCAACTTAAGGGGTAACTCATGGATTACCCCCTCCCTATCTTTATCAAGGATGACCACCTCATTTGTGTCAACATCAAATCCAGAACCAGCTTTTGTTACATCATTAAAAACGATCATGTCAATATTCTTATTGAGAAGCTTTTTTCTCGCCCTATCGAGTCTCTTTCCTGTCTCAGCAGAAAAACCGACTATATATGGTCTATCACTTTTTATACTACTTACCTCCTCAAGGATATCCCTGGTTTTTACAAGATTTAGAGTCGAAAGCTCACCTTTTTCGATCTTTATCTTTTGTGTAGATTCAGGCATAAAATCTGCAACCGCAGCAGCCATTATAAATATAGAACTCGATCCAATATTATCCATCACTGCATTGAACATTTCATTTGCTGTCTCAACACTAATTATTTTAATATCAAATGGAAGGTCTATAGATACAGGACCACTAATAATCGTAACATCAGCCCCTCTCATTTTCGCAATCTTAGCCAAAGAATATCCCATCTTACCGGATGACCTGTTAGATATATACCTGATTGGATCTATATACTCCCTTGTTGGCCCGGCTGTAATAAGTACCTTGTGCCCGGTCAGATCCTGCCTCATTAATGCCTTCTTTGCCTCAAATACTATCCTTTCAACATCTGCCATCCTGCCGATGCCATCTTCACCACAGGCAAGGCTTCCTCTCTCTGGACCAACGATAGTTATCCCAGCTGAAGAGAGATATTGAATATTTCGCTGCACAGAGAGATTTTCCCACATCCTCCAGTTCATGGCAGGAGCGAATATAATTCGCTGAAGCTTACTGCTAAAGGCAAGCAAGGCAGTGCTAAGCAGGTCATCAGCAATTCCGTTTGCATATTTGCCTATGATATTGGCTGTAGCTGGTGCAACAATAAAAAGGTCTGATTGTGCAGAAAGGCTTATATGCGAAAATGGATCCCCAAACATGTCCTGAAAAACCCTCTTGCCTGATGCAATCTCAATGGATAGAGGTGTTATAAAATTATGAGAAGCCTTTGTCATTATGACATCAACAGAGGCTTCCTCCTGTCTTAATCTCTTTATGAGTTCTATAGATTTATAGGCCGCAACACTCCCCGTAATGCCCAAGATTATAGAACAGGACTTTAATGCTCCGCACATCGATCAGTCAGCTTTTTCAGACCCCTCGATATCCTTAGGCTCATGGAATATCTCCTCTAATTCCAACTCCTCTGTCTCTTTTCCATGGAGATATACCCTGAGGTCTTTTTCGAGTTCCGAAAGGTCTGATATAGGTCTCCTCTTTTCTTCAAGCAATCTCTTATAATCGATCTTTTCTGCCTTCTCCCTTGCAGCAGATGCATCAGATCCTGTAATAAAATCTATATTGCCTGAAATAGCCTCCTGAATAGCAACAGTGGTAACCTTCTTTGCCTTTGTTTGAATATTCTGCCTGGCTCCAAGGGCAAGCTCCCTTGCCCTTTGTGATGCCACAACTACAAGCCTGAATCTACTGTCTATCTTTTTTTTGTCAAATTCAACAGGTAAAGATATAATGTCCATGTCCCCTCCAATATTTTGATTCTATAAATTAAAGGTCTTTGCAATCAAATTATGGTCTATTCTTCTTGTCTTTGCCCTTTCCGATATAATTATGGACTCCAGCTCTTTCAAAGCAGTCTCAAATACATCATTTAATATAACATAATCATAACTTTTATACTCACTTATCTCCTCTGTAGCCTTTTTTAATCTCTTTGCTATAGTCTCTTCAGAATCACTCATCCTTCCAATAAGTCTTTTCCTGAGCTCATCAATTGATGGTGGAAGCACAAAAATCGTTATACAATCAGGGACATTATCCCTGATCTGCCTTGCCCCCTGGACATCTATATCAAGAAGCACATCAATACCCTCGCTTATCATGCCTTCGATATGCTTTTTAGAAGTACCATAAAAATTACCATGCACCTCTGCCCATTCAATAAACTCCCCATCACTGACCATCGAGCGAAACTCATCTTCATCTATAAAAAAGTAATGAACACCGTCTATCTCGCCATCCCTCGGTTTTCTTGTAGTGAAGGATACAGAAAACCTTAAGCCCTCAATAGATTCACAAATCCTCTTACAGAGAGTGGTCTTTCCAGCTCCTGACGGAGCAGATATGACAAAGAGAGAGCCTTTTTTTATCCTATAGTCACTCATGCCCGATACCTTCCTTTATGCCTGATGCCCGCTGCACGAGTGTATCAACCTGAATTGCAGATAGAACAATATGGTCACTGTCAGTCACTATTATGGAACGGGTCTTTTTCCCCTCTGTTGCATCAATAAGCTTTCCCTTTTGTCTGGCTTCTTCTCGAAGCTTTTTAATAGGTGCAGAGCCAGGATTTATGATAGCTACAATCCTGTCGGCAGACACTACATTGCCAAATCCTATATTTATGAGAAATCCCTTCATTGTATATTCTGAACCTGTTCTCTCAACTTTTCTATCTCTGTCTTCAAATCAATAGCAAGATTTATAATCCCGATTTCCTCTGACTTTGAGGCAATAGTGTTTGCCTCTCTATTCATTTCCTGAAGAATAAAATCGAGCCTTCTTCCTACAGCATCTCCATTTGTCAGAATAGATGAAAATTGCTGAATATGGCTATAAAGCCGTGATACCTCTTCTGTTATATCAGATTTCTGTGTCTGCAAAACCACCTCCATAGCAATCCTTGACTCATCTATGGGGACTCCTGTCATCAACTCTGATATCTTTTTAAAAAGTCTATCTTTATAATTATAAGCCATATTTTTTGACATAATGGCAATCTCTGATTGGATGCCCTCAATAATCTTCAGGCGTCTCATCATGTCCTCCTTCAGAATGCCACCCTCTTGCCTGCGCATATGTTCAAGACTTAATAATGCCTCAGTAACAGCAGCATATAAAGACTCTGCTTTATACTCTTGTTCTTCGCTAATAAGGACATCACCATATCGCAAAATAACATCCATACCAATAGGACTATTAATAGATAATTCATTCTGTAATTCAGTGATCGCATTGAATAAGGCTCTTGCAAGCTGTTTATTCACCTTTAGATTGCAACTCTTTCTGTCAATTACAGAGACGACCACCTCAAACTTTCCCCTCGAAAATCTATCCTTTATCATATTCCTTATAGGTATCTCATGCTCTGAAAGAAAGGATGGCATTCTGACAGATATGTCCATATACCTATGGTTGAGGGATTTGGCCTCAACCTTGAATCCTTCCCTTTCGGCTGTTCCATAACCTGTCATGCTCTGAATCAAAGATTGACACCCCTTATCTTTAGTATCTTGTTTCTGCCAGAAAAGCCCCTTATCATCTGTATGCTACTCTTTTTTACTCCGAGTATCTCTGACATAAATTCTATAAGCTGCTCATTTGCAGCACCTTCTACAGGCGGAGCCGTTAATTTAACCTTTATTATATTCCCATCTATACCAATGACTTCATTCTTTGAAGACATTGGTATGACCTTAACCTGAATAATTATTCCATCTCCAACTCTGCTAAACGGAAGGTTCATCTCTTTTGGAGTCTATAGTATACTTCACCACAGATTATTGTGACAAGGGCGAGCAGCACACCACCGATAACATCCACGACATAGTGATACCTGCAATAAACAGTTGAAAAAACAAGGAGGGTAACGGGGATGGAAATTAACCAGAATAGCCACCTCACATAACGGTATGATAAAAATAAAACTGTAAGGGCTATTGCAGTATGTCCGCTCGGAAATGCATCCCTCTTGACACCCTCAAGCATATTTAGAATATTTTGAATAGGTTTTGAAAACAGAAAACCCGTGACCTGGGTTTCGTGTAAATGCTCAATTGCATATCTTGGACCAACTGCAGGCACCAGAATATATCCAACATAAGAAAGGTAAAAACAAAGTAAGATTAAAAAAAGAGATTTTTCAAATTCCTCTTTCATCCCCTTAATCTTCAGGGCTACTCCGAGTATGACAGGCAAAAAATAATATGTCGAATAAGCGATCTGAAAAACATCCGTAAGAAATGGATTCATAACCCTTTCTACTTCGATCGTTGGATAAAAACCAAAAATCAGATAATCCAGCCTTATCAACAGATAGTCGAGGTCTTGGGGATTAATATTTTTTACGACTAATCCCAAACTATCAAAGATGATAAGCACACAGATTACAGGAAATATAATATCCCTTGTCAACGAAAGAAAGGAGTTAAGCCTGCTTAAATAAACAATCACCAGCTGAAAAAGTATCAGAGACGAATAGATAAGTATTAGATAATTCGCAGAAGGTATCTTGCCATAAAAAAATACAGAAATAACCAAAAGAAAAAAAATGAACAATGCATTTATTACATCAGATGGTCTGAACAACCGATTAATCTTCATGACATTCAGAAATAGTCTCTAATTTTAATCATCTAAAATACAACTCCGAATGATCTGGAGTTATATTACAACTTGCTCAATGCCCTTCTTATTGCCTTCTCTTTTTTGGAGAGACGGTGGGGGTTGCCCTTCAGGAAACCGGGATATTCGTCTTCTCTGTCTTTATATGAAAACTCATCAATGCCTTCATTATCCTTATCTGTATTGAAACCCCTTTTCACCATTTTAGAAATAATCTCATAAAATTTGTCAGACGATATAGGGATAGAATTCACTGACCATACATGATTGGCGATTTCCCTATCACTGCTCACAACGATCCACTCCTTGCGATCCCTTGTAATTATCCTTTTAATCACATCATCAGCCCTTTCTCCAAGCCGTGAATAGATAATCTTCACACCTCCTCGAACTGCCACACTCTCAACACCTGCACCGTTTTTATAGCCATCAAATACTACTGTGATGTCATGGTTCTTTATCTTTTTGTAATCAATCAAAAGCTCAATAAGCCCTTCCCTCGCCTTTTCCATGTCCTTATGGAAAATCCCTATAACATTGTATCCATCTACAATAATGTGAGAAATATGGATTCCCCCTATGCCCTATTGCATGGTCTACGGGATATTAATTCCCATGTCTCATTATCAATCTCATCCATATATTCTGAAACCTTAAAGTCCCTGCCACATCCAGTGCAGTGAAAATATACCTCTTTTCAGCCTATAACAAGCCTTAGCCCTGCACTACAAATCTTACACTTCATTAACTACCCCATTTGCATTCTTTTTATTATAATAACATTATGGACAGAGATTTTTTAAAATCAGAAAATCTGAGATATCACAGCGCCAATATTGAGAATATTTTTAAAAACAACAAGGATGCCCTTAGGAATGTAATTAAAAAGGCAGATAAAATAAGACAGTTAATTCATAAAATAAATTACTTCATCCAGCAAAATACTTCCGAGGTATGTCCATATTGCGAGAAGGTCTGCTGCATAAACTACCATGCATACCATGATTTCGAGGACATAATATATCTGTATGCAATAGGACTGAATATACCTCAATACACGGAAGGCATAAAAGACACAGACCCGTGCCAGTTCCTCTCAGAAAATGGCTGCAAAATAGAGAGGGCTGAAAGACCCTTTAGATGCAACTGGTACTTCTGCGAACCACTTTTAAGGCATATGGAGGAAGGTCCTGCAAAACCTTACAGGGAATTTATAAACATCTTTCACGAAATAATCGAAATAAGAAGGGAAATGCTTAATGATTTTTTTTCTGTAAAATCCTGTTTAGATTAAGCCTTGCAGACTCGCTTTCAGGATTAATTCTCAATGCTGTCTGATACTGCTCTAATGCAAGGTCATTTAGACCCTTGATCTCATAAACAACACCAAGATTGTTATAGGCATCCACTAAGTCTGGCTTTAATTTTATGGCAAACTGATAATGCTTTATGGCAAGGAATCCATTGCCACTAAAATAATAAACATTTGCAAGATTGTAGTGTATCTCCGCATTTTCGGGTTCCAGTTTTACAGCAGTCTTTAGGTGCTCTAATGCCTTATCAGCCATACCTTTTTTCAGATAAACATTGCCTATGTTATTATGAACCTCTGCAAAATCAGGATAAATTAATAATGCCTTCTTATAGCAATCAAGGGCTTCATCAATAAAATTCATATTATAATAGGCGCTCCCGAGATTATTAAATGCCCTCGCCTTGTTTGGTGATTTCTTCGCAACATCTGACCATAAACTTATACCATCCTGCCAGATGGCATTTCTATTAAAAGAGGCGATTAGAAAAGTAAGGATTATTAATAAATAAAAAGTCCTCTTTTGAACAAAAACAGGGATTTTGGCTTCACTAAATGGAGACATTTTCAGATACAATACAAGTACCTTTATCAGTACTGACCTCTATCAAGAGTCCTGTACTGTACGGCCTCTGCAACATGATGATTTTGTATAACTTCTGAGCCGTCAAGGTCTGCTATTGTCCGTGAAACCTTCAATATCCTCGAATATGCCCTTGCACTCAATGCAAGCTGATGCATGGCTGAATCAAGAATTTTATGGGCATCTTCAGTAAGCCTGCAGTATTTTTTTATATGTCGGGTCTTCATCTGACCATTAGCAAATATCTTATCGTCTTTGAATCTCTTCAACTGTCTATGCCTTGCCTCTATAACCCTCTGCCTTATATCTTCAGATCTTTCCCCTGAATAATCATTCGAAAGTTCCTTGTAAGGAACTGCAGGGACATCTATATGAATATCTATCCTATCCATCAATGGACCAGAAACCCTCGATCTATATCTGGTAATCATACCAGGTGTGCATGTGCATTGATGTCTCGAATCAGAATAAAAACCACAAGGACAGGGGTTCATAGCTGTCACGAGGGTAAATTGCGCAGGATAAGTGACAGTCGCAACAGCCCTCGATACAGTAACTACCCCATTTTCTAAGGGTTGTCTCAAGACCTCAAGGACATTTCTCTTGAACTCTGGCAACTCATCTAAAAAGAGTATGCCATTATGGGCAAGTGAGACCTCTCCCGGTCTCGGCGTCTGTCCACCGCCTATCAAGGCTACATCAGAGATAGTATGGTGAGGAGACCTGAATGGTCTTATAGCTAAAAGGGATTGACCATTTTTAAGTAATCCCGCAATGCTATGAATCTTTGTTGTCTCAAGGGCCTCTTCAAATGTCATAGGAGGAAGTATCGAGGGCAGACGCTTTGATAGCATTGTCTTTCCGCTACCAGGAGGACCTATCATCAAGATATTATGAGAGCCTGCTGCAGCTATCTCGAGTGCCCTTTTCGCATGCTCCTGCCCCTTTACATCAGAAAAGTCCTCTTCGTATATTGAACTTTCTGCCATCACAGCAGCAATATCTACCTTAAAAGGCACTTTTTTTGATATCCCGCTTAAAAATTCTATTACCTCTGGAAGGCTCTCCATGCCAAGCACATCTATTCCATCCACTACAGCTGCCTCTGCGACATTTTCATTCGGAATAATAAGTCCTTTTAATCCGAGCCTTTTAGCCTCAAGGGCAATAGGGAGTGCACCCCTGATAGCCTTTATCCTGCCATCAAGGGAAAGCTCTCCAGCAAGTATGTATTCGTTGATAAGGCTTTTTGGTATTAACCCCTCTGTTGCAATTATTCCTATCGCAATAGGAAGGTCGAACGATGAACCTTCTTTTTTCAAATCCGCAGGGGCAAGATTTACTGTTATCTGTTTTAGCGGGAAGTTAAAACCTATATTCTTTAAGGCTGCCCTTATCCTGTCCTTACTCTCCTTTACAGCAGCATCTGGAAGTCCCACCATAGAAAAATAAGGCAGACCCCTCGCAGCTATATCAACCTCAACTTCAATCAGATGGGCATCAATGCCTAAGACATAAGCACTTAGAACCTTGGAAAGCATCCCTTTCATTAAACCTCATCTCTATATCATGGATTATCTCTTGTCTTGTCCTTCCCCATCTCGGTGCAATAAGTATATCATCAGGGGCAGTTGCAAAAAGCCTCTGCAGGACTATATCAGGAGAGAGCCTCTCGACAAAATCTACCAAAAAGTCAAGATACTCATCATATGCGAATGTGTGAAAAGGATTCTTCATATACTGCTCAGCCAGTGCTGTCCCTTTTACAATCTGAAGCTGATGTATCTTTAAGAATTCTACAGGAAGGGAAGATATCTCGTCAGCCATCGAAAGCATCTCTTCGGTGCTCTCTGTAGGGAATCCCACGATAATGTGAGCACCAATATAAATTCCTCTGCCTGATGTCATATTCAATGCATCCAGAAATGTCTGGTAATCATGTCCCCTCTTAATATATTCAAGAGATTTATTATAAATCGACTGAAGTCCATACTCAATTAAGATAAAATAGTCCTTAGCGAGCGATTTCAGTAAATCTATCTTTTCTTCATCTATGCAGTCAGGCCTTGTGCCTATCGCAAGTCCTATCACTGATGGCTCTGATAGTGCCTCTTTATACAATCTCTCGAGTTCCTCAACCGGCGCATAGGTATTTGTAAACGGCTGAAAATAAACAAGGAATTTCTTTGCCTTATATCTCTTTGAGAGATACGATATGCCGTTTCGTATCTGCTCCCTTAAAGGGAGCCCTGAATCGCATCTTGAAGGCCTGAAACTGTCATTATTGCAATATATACATCCCGTAAATCCCAATGTCCCATCCCTGTTTGGACATGTGAAACCTGCATCCACATTCACCTTATAAACAACAGTTCCAAACTTGTTTTTCATGTACGAGCCAAATGAATTGTACCTCATCATTTTTAATTATCCATTGTTAAATTGTTTAATGTCAACAATATAAGGATTTCAGCAGTATTTATATAAAAAAGGCTTGCAAAAACTACAGATATCATGATAAAAAAATTATATACTTATAAATCTATTAAAATTTCTTATGAATGCCAAAATATCAGAAATCTTGAACAGGTTTAAAGAAGAAGGCAGTCTTATATCTCTATTGCAGGAGACACAGGATAATTTTGGCTATATTCCATATGAGGCGATCAAATTTTTTTCGGAAGAGCTCAATATACCGATGAGCCGTTTTTATGGCATCCTTACCTTCTATTCACAATTTCACATCCACCCGCTTGGCAGGAACATCATTACGGCCTGCACTGGAACTGCATGTCATATTAAAGGCTCGGAGGGATTGATAAATTGTGCAAAGGCTGAGCTTGAGATTTTAGATGAAGATACAACACCTGATAAAGAATTTACCATCGAAAAGGTTAATTGTCTCGGTGTCTGCAGTTTAGCACCTGTATTTGTAATCAACAAGAAGGTTTTTGGCAATATAACTCAGGAAAGGCTTATTAAAGAACTGAAAGAAATTAAAAATAAAAATGAATAAAAAAATCGAGATAAAGATCTGCGTTGGAACAGGCGGCATAGGTGCAGGCGGATATGATGTCTATAAGGCATTTGAAGATTCATTAAAAAATCATGGTATAACTGCTGGTTTGCAGATGGGTTGTTCTCTTCATAAGGTTGGCTGCAGGGGACTCTGTGCAAAAGATGTACTTGTTGATGTGATAATTAATGGTCAAAAATCAACATATCAATACATAAAGCCGGATATGGTTGAGCATATAGTGAATAAACATATTATTAATAATATTGCCGTCCATGAATGGCTCGTGTCTGATGACTACTATAATTTTCATAAAAAACAAGTCAAGGTTGTACTATCTGATTGTGGAAATATAGACCCCGAGGACATCAAATCTTATCTATCTATTGGAGGTTATAGGGCAGCAAAAAAGGCAATTTTAGAAATGAAGCCCGAAGATGTAATAAGAGAGATAAAAAGGTCTGGACTCAGGGGAAGGGGCGGGGCTGGATTTCCAACAGGCATTAAATGGGAACTCGCCTGCACGGCAGAGGGCAACGAAAAATATATCATCTGCAACGCAGATGAGGGAGACCCAGGGGCATTTATGGACAGGTCTATCATTGAGGGCAACCCTCACTCTGTACTCGAGGGCATGCTTATAGGTGCTTATGCCATAGGGGCTAAAAAGGGATATGTTTACATAAGGGCAGAATATCCACTTGCCGTTGAGAGAATCAGACATGCAATAAAAGAGGCAAAAGAAAATGGATTTATAGGTGATAACATCTTTAATTCAGGTTTCGGTTTCGATATTAAAATTGCTTTAGGGGCAGGTGCATTTGTCTGTGGAGAGGAGACAGCCCTTATTGCCTCCATCGAGGGTCAGAGAGGGATGCCGAGAGCCAAGCCCCCGTTTCCAGTTTATAAGGGATTGTTGGGAAATCCTACTGTTATAAATAATGTAGAAACGCTTGCAAATATTCCCCAAATCATTAACAAAGGACCTTCATGGTTTTCAGAATTAGGGACAGAAAGATCAAAAGGCACAAAGGTATTTGCACTAACAGGTAAGGTAAAAAACACTGGCTTAATAGAGGTCCCGTTTGGAATTTCATTGAGAGAGATAATATATGATATTGGAGGAGGCATAGAGAATAACAAGAAAATAAAGGCGGTCCAGACCGGCGGTCCTTCCGGTGGGTGCATACCTGCTGATATGTTGGATGTGAGTGTTGACTACGAGTCACTTGTTCAGGTAGGTGCTATAGTTGGCTCAGGAGGTATGATAGTACTTGATGAAGACGACTGCATGGTAAATGTTGCAAGATATTTTCTCCAGTTTACACAGACAGAATCTTGCGGAAAGTGTGTCCCTTGCAGGATAGGAACAAAGAGGCTATTAGAAATCCTTGAGAAAATAACAAAAGGTAAAGGAAGGGAAAGCGATCTGGAATTGCTCCTGATTCTTAGTGAAGACATAAAGGCATCATCACTCTGCGGTCTCGGACAGACTGCCCCAAATCCTGTCATCAGCACTATCAAATACTTTAAAGATGAATACCTTGCACATATTAGGGGAAAGTGTCCTGCGCGTGTATGTAAAGAGCTTTTAACTTACTCGATAATCGAGGATTTTTGTAAGGGATGTGGGGCTTGTCTGAGGGCATGTCCTGCAAAAGCGATAACAGGGGACAAAAAAAGACCCCATAAGATAATGCCTGAAAAGTGCATAAAGTGTGGCTCGTGTTTTGATGTATGCAGATTTAAGGCAGTTTTAAAGGAGTAGTGATGATAAAAATAAATATAAATGGCAATACAATAGAGGTTGAAGAAGGGACAACCATTCTTGAGGCTGCCTTGAAAATGGATATTGATATCCCGAGGCTTTGCTACCATCCGAAATTAACAGCCTTTGGTGGATGCAGGCTCTGCATAGTTGAGGTAAAGGGGCTGTCAAGACCTGTTGCTTCATGCACAACTCCCGCAGCCCATGGAATGGAGGTATTAACATCAACTCCTCAAATCGAGAGAATAAGAAGGACCATAATCGAACTCCTCCTGTCTGATCACCCGAATGAATGTATGATCTGCGAAAAGGCTGGAGATTGTGAACTTCAGGACCTCGCATATAGATATGGAGTAAGCCCTGTTGAACCCATGCTATTAAAAAATGAAGATGGCGGTCATTTAGGAGAAAGAAGGATATATAAAGAGAAAGACAACAATCCATTTATCAAAATAGACCTCGAAAAATGCATCCTTTGCGGTAGATGCGTGAGGGTATGTGATGAGGTCGAAGGTGTAAGGGCAATCGATTTTGCATACAGAGGATTTAAAACAAAGATATGCCCACCTTATGAAAAAGAATTAGACTGCGAATTCTGCGGTCAATGCATATCTGTCTGCCCAACAGGTGCACTCATGGGAAGACAATGGAAAAAGGAACAAAGGCTTAAGGATATTAAAAAGATTGATAGTGTTTGTGGATATTGTGGATGTGGCTGCAATATTACATTTTATGTCCACAACAACGAAATAATAAAGATAGATTCAAGACGGGATACAATCAATGAAGGATGGCTATGCGCAAAAGGCAGATTCGGATATAGTTTTGTCAATAGCATTGACAGGTTAAGGATGCCTCTTATAAGAACAAAACCAAGGCTTCTTGATAAACCTTTTTCAGGGAAAGACGCATTTAAAGAAGTATCATGGGATGAAGCTCTCGAATATGTAGCAAAAAGGCTTAAGGATATAAAAGAAAATTATGGCTCAGATTCTATTGCCGGTCTTGCATCTGCAAGGGCAACTAACGAAGAAAATTATTTATTTCAGAAGTTCATAAGGGCAGTGATCGGCACAAACAATATTGACCACTGCGCACGATATTGACACAGCCCTTCGGTGGCTGGTCTGGCCACTGTCTTAGGCTCAGGTGCAATGACAAACTCAATGTCAGAAATACAAGACAATGATTTAATATTCGTTATTGGCTCAAATACCACAGAGACCCATCCTATAATAGGGCTGAAAATGAAAAAGGCTCTAAGAAATGGCGCAGAGTTAATGGTGGCAGACCCAAGAAAGATAGATCTCGTCAGATTTGCAACTCTCTGGCTTCGTCTCAGACCCGGCACAGATGTAGCCCTAATTAATTCCATTATGCATGTGATACTGAAAGAAGGTCTTCAAGACAAAGAGTTTATAGAAAAAAATACGATTGGCTTTGAGGAATTCGAGGAATCTATCCATGAGTTTAGCCCCGAGATTGGAGAGAAAATCACAGGTATACCAAAAGAGGATATAATCAGGGCAGCAATGCTTTACGGAAATGCCAGAAGACCAGCAATATACTATACAATGGGAGCCACCCAGCATTCCCATGGCACAGATAATGTCCTATCAATCGCCAACCTTGCATTATTAACAGGCAATCTTGGAAAAGAATCTACAGGAGTGAACCCACTGAGGGGACAGAACAATGTACAGGGTGCAAGCGACATGGGATGTTCTCCGAACTTTTATCCAGGCTACAGAAAGACTGATTCAAAAAAGGCAAGAGGATTCTTCGAAAATCTATGGAAGGTTAGACTTTCAGAAAGATCAGGGCTTACTGCAACCGAGATGATAGAAGCTGCAATTAAAGGAGATATCAGGGCTATGTATATTATGGGCGAAAACCCTGCCCTTACAGACCCTGACATAAACAGTACGATAAAGGCATTTGAAAACCTTGAATTTATGGTCGTTCAGGACATCTTCTTTACAGAAACAGCTGCCCTTGCTGATGTTGTTTTACCAGCGGCATGTTTTGCCGAAAAGGACGGTACATTCACGAATACAGAAAGAAGGATCCAACGAATAAGAAAGGCAGTGAATCCCCCTGGTGAGGCAAGAGATGATATGTGGATTATTATGGAATTAAGCAATAGATTAGGATACAGAATGAGATATAATACCCCTGAAGATGTATTTAAGGAAATAACAAAGGCATGGCCACAGATAGCAGGAATCACATATGCTCGTTTGGAAAATAAAGGGATCCAATGGCCCTGCCCCTCAAAGAGGCATCATGGGACAAAATACCTCTTTAAAGATGGTTTTCCAGTTGGAAGGGCAAGATTCAGTGTTGTGAGATACATACCATCTGCCGAGATACCTGATGATGACTATCCATTCATCTTATCAACAGGCAGGCAATTGTTCCAGTATCATACAGGCACGATGACGAGAAAAAACCCTGCCATAGAATTTATTGCATCCCAGCCATATGTCGAGATAAATCCCGATGATGCAAAGAGACTGAATATATCCGATGGACAGATGATAAAGGTCTCATCAAGGAGAGGCAGTATCATTATTGCAGCAAGAATAACAAAAAGACCAATGCTCGGAATGGTATTCATCCCTTTTCATTACAGAGAGGCTGCTGCAAATATCCTCACAAATACCGTGTCAGACCCTGTTTGCAGGATACCAGAACTAAAGGTATGTGCTGTCAGGATCGAGACATCCATCTAAAGAAGTGGAACTAAAACAGTCTTTATCTTCTCTAATATCTCTTCAGCATCTCTTATACCTGTCACATCTATCCAGTGAATGGAGTCCTCTTTTTTAAACCATGTGAATTGTCTTTTTGCATAAACCTTTGTCCTCTTCTTTACCAATCTGACAGCGTCCTCAAGGCTGATCTCTCCAGAAAGGTGCATGGCTATTTCTTTATATCCAATTGCCTGCATAGAGGATAGGGTCGATGCATTCAATAACCCAGGGTTCCTATTTATCATATCCAGCACATCCCTTACTTCATCAACCAAACCATTCTTGATCATGCTGTCAACCCTCTGCTCAATCATGCTGTAAAGCTCCCTTCTTTCACGAGTTATACCTATTTTTATAAAATCATATGGCAATGGCCTGGTCAGTAATCTGTGCATCTCTGACATCCTTTTATTGCTTTTTAAATATACCTCCAGTGCCCTTATAATCCTCCTGATGTCATTTGGCATCACACTTGATGCAGTCACTGGATCAACAGTCATCAGATATCTGTATAAATATCCCTGATCCTCCTCTTCTTTCTGGAGGAGTTCATTCCTTAACTCCCAGTCAGCTGATGGACCTTCGAATAACCCTCTCGTCATTGCCCTTATATAAAGACCTGTGCCTCCAACAATTAAAGGCACCCTTCCATTTTGATGCAGATAGTCAATTATCCTTCTAACATCTGCTATATACTGACCACAGCTGTATGACTCCCATGGCTCTACAATATCTATCATATGGTGCCTTACAATCTGCTGAAACTCCTTTGAGGGCTTTGCAGTACCTATATCCATATGCCTGTAAATCTGCATAGAATCAGCGCTTATTATCTCTGTATCAAGTAACCTTGCGAGCCTGATAGATACCTCAGTCTTTCCAACAGATGTAGGACCCAACAGAATTATTATTTTTTTCATCCCTTATACCTCAGGAAATACGCCTTATTTAAAAAATATCTTTTGCAAAGAGGATTCCAGTTTCTAAAAAATTATCAAATCTGAACTATTTATATTTTAACCCACTCGATGTTTTTCTGATAGGTGCTGAAAGCCCTGCATTTATTATAGAAATCAAGACCAAACCAATATCATACAAAAGCCCGATTTAATTCAGGGATTATTTACATAAAAAAGATATTAGCAGAGGCGAAAAGTGAATTACAGATATGCGTTGTACTTTAGACTATATTAAAAATTTAGAAAAATAAATGAATTCAGCAAAGGTGCTTTTGTCTCTTTATTATTAAAACCGATTTAATGAAGTGTTATAATATGTTAAAAATTTCTTTAAAAAACTAAACATTTATGATTTATAAAATGCAGGACATTAAAGAACTTTCCTTTTTTTCATATAGATTTTCCAGATGGCGTTTATACAATGTAAAAAGGTTTCTTCCAGATATTATTAAAAATCTTAAAAATTATGAAGAGCTCATAAACCTCTCCAGCAAAAGAGAAAGAATCAACCTTTTAATCTGGGGTAAATCTGAAGATTTTGATGTGAGAAAACTTCCTCAGAATGTAAAGATTTATCGCTTAGAAGATGGATTCATAAGAAGTGTTGGTTTAGGTATCAGACTAACTCCACCAATCTCGCTGGTGGTCGATCCAGTAGGTATATATTTTGATGCCTCTCAACCATCTTATCTTGAGCAGCTTCTATTGAAAAGCGAATTTGAGAGGGAATTGATAGAGAGAGCTGAGAAAATTATTGATGTTATTAAAGACCATAAAATTACAAAATATAACTTAAAGGAAAATAAATGGGAACCCCCAAGGTCATCAAAAAAGATAATAGTAATTCCAGGTCAGGTAGAGACAGATGCTTCAATAAGATGGGGCTCACCTGTTATTAAAACCAATCTTGAGCTAATAAAGAGTGTAAGAAACCTTAATCCTGATGCCTATATTATTTACAAACCCCATCCTGATGTTGCTCAAGGATACAGGATGGGAGAGGTCAGTCTTGAAGATATAAAAAGGTACTGTGATGAAATCGTTTTTAGTTGCTCACCAATAAGCCTTATCGAGGGCGCAGAGGAGATTCATACTATCTCCTCTCTTTTTGGATTTGAGGCACTAATCCGAAATAAAAGGGTGGTCTGTTATGGTCAGCCTTTTTACTCAGGATACGGGCTTACAGTCGATATATATCAGAATGAAAGGAGAAATAAAAAGAGGACGATTCAAGAATTAGCAGCAGCTTCATTTATTATTTATCCCTTGTATTCAAGTTTAATAAGTGGTAAAATAATTCGCATTGAAGAGGCAATAGAGGAGATCTTGTTTTTAAGTGCAAAAAGACCATGGAAATTTAAAATGCACAGTTTATTACAAATAATAATGGAGCCTTTTCTAAAGATCAGAAGATTCTAATGTTAAATATTTCATCTTTCTATAGAGGTAAGAGGGTTCTTTTACTTCAAGGACCGAGGGGATTGTTCTTCTGGAGATTAAAAAAGGACCTTGAATCATTTGGAGCCACTGTTTATAAGATTAATCTCAATGGAGGAGATTTTATCTTTTATCCCATCAATTGCATCAATTATAGGGGAAGAAGAGAAGATTGGCCAGTTTTTTTTGAAGAATTTATAGAGAAAAACAGAATTGATATAGTCCTTCTTTTTAGCGATTTTAGATACTATCATAAAGTGGCAAGGGAGATATGTAATAAACACAAAATTTTAGTAGGATGTTTTGAAGAGGGATATATCAGGCCTGATTTTGTTACCCTCGATTTTAATGGAGCAAATGGATATTCTAAATTAGTATACAAAGAATTTGATTTTCAAAGCTGGCAACCTCCAATATGGTTCAAGATTATTAAGAATAAAGTTGGAAATTCGTTTTATCATGAGGTCTTTTATGCCAATGTTTACTATATATTCGCAAACTTACTTTTTCCGTTTTATCCATTCTACAGACACCATATAAGCCTTTACCTGCCAGGATGTCTCTGGAAAGAGGCTTATCCATGGATAAGGAGTGGAATAAGAAAGATTTATTACAAAATAAAGGAAAAAAAATTAAAGAGGTTTATCTTTGAAGACTTAAAGGGGAGATATTTTCTTGTTCCTCTTCAGGTACATAACGACTCACAGGTGACTATTCACTCATCTTTTAAGACTGTGGAAAACTTCATCGATTGTGTAATACAGTCTTTTGCGAGAAATGCAAGAGATGGATATCTGATTTTGAAGCACCATCCAAGGGACAGGGGCTATAAAGATTACGGAAGGTTGATAAAGAGACTCACCAAAAAATATAATATTGATGGAAGGGTTTTATATATACATGATGCCCATCTTCCCACCCTTATTGATAACTCGATAGGAGTCGTCGTAATAAATAGCTCTGTTGGGATGCAGGCGCTGGAGCATGGAAAACCAGTAAAGACAATAGGAAGATCTATATATAATAAACCCCTTATTACTTTTCAGGGTCATCTCGATGAATTCTGGAATGTGGCTAACGAGTTCAAAATGGATAAAACATTATTCAGCAAACTGCGCTCATTTATTCTCTTTCATACACAGCTTAATGGAAGTCTTCATAAAAGAGTGAATAAAGAGACATTTACGGGTATTAGTTTTATTTCTATAGAGTCCTCTTTGACGACACATGATTTCGAAAAAAGTTTATTGATGTTAAAAGGAGAAACGCATGCTTAAAAAAATCAGGGCGAGGATGCTTTTTCTTATAATTGTTGTGATCCCCACATTCCTTGGAACTATTTATTATACTTTTATAGCAACTGATGTTTACATAACTGAGGCAAAGGTTATTGTAAAAACTCTAAGCTCTCAAACGTCCACCTTAGGCGGGATATCTGGGATTTTACATAGCTTAGGAATTCCAGAGCCTTCAACCAAAGGAGCTTATTTAATAATAGAGCATATAAGGTCAAGGGATATAATGTTTGAGCTTGACAAAAAGTATCGTCTTAAAGACTACTATTCCTCTCCAAAGTGGGACATCCTTCAAAGGTTTGATCCATTAAAAATTGATCCGAGTTACGAAAATTTTTTTGAAAGATATTATAAAGATAAAGTCATACAGACTTATTTAGATACAAACTCAGGAGTACTTACATTTCAAATTAGGGCTGCTGACTCCGAATATGGGTATGAAATCAGCAAAAATGTACTTTCAATAAGCGAAAAATTTATAAATGAGCTTAATAAAAGATCGTCCTTTACAGCGCTCGAGCATTTTAAGACGCAACTTGAAGATACGAGAAATAAGGTAAGGAGTTTTTCAAAAAGGATTATCTCATACATGAGTCAGGTTCAGGTTGTTGCACCACAGGAACAAATAGGCTTAACACTTCAGCAAATAGCAAAATTTCAGGAACAACTCATTTCAAAACAGTTTGAACTCTCCAAACTCTTTTCATTAGCGCCAAAGAATCCGAAGATCCAGAACATTAAAAGAGAGATCGAAGAGATAAAAAAAGAGATTGACACTAAAATGGCTATACTGGCAGGAAAGGAAGGTTCAATTGGAGGCTATTCAGTTGAACTGGAACTTATGAGGGCAGACCTTCAACTTCTCCAGAGAGAGCTTGAGGCAAACCTTTCAGCATTTCTTCAGGCACAGAATCAACTTCTTCTCCAGCAGTTATTTATTGAAAGGGTTGAAGAGCCCCGTAAACCAGATGCACCGCTTGAGCCCAGAAAGTTTATCTCAATATTTACAGTCTTTTCTATCTCATTTGCAGTATGGGGGATTATCTCTCTTTTAGTAGCAGGGGTAAAAGAACATAGGGAAGAATAGATGGAAGATGTAGTCGAAATCTGGAGGTCTCTAAAAATCCAGACGAGGGTCATATATGCCCTCATGATGAGAGAGGTAATTACAAGATACGGAAGAAGGGGATTAGGCTTTCTATGGCTATTTTTAGAACCCGCTTTATTCACAGGGGGAATAGCCTTTCTCTGGCAATACTTGAGATTCAGGCAAAAGGCTGAAATCCCTGTTGCTGCCTTTATTTTAACTGGTTGGATCGCAGGAAAGCTATGGATGCTAACTGTAGGAAAGACAATGGCTGCAGTTGAGTCAAATATGGCTTTATTTTATCACAGGAATATAAGACCAATTGACTTGATGGTCTCAAGAATAATTCTGGAACTCTCTGGCGTGACAGGTGCTTTTATTGTCGTGAGTGCAGTTTTTATATTCTTAGATATCATTGCTCCTCCTGTAAATTACTCATATCTCGTTCTCGGATGGTATCTGATGGCATGGTTTGCCTTTGATTTAGCGATATTCATTGCATCCATAGATACAATGACAGATGTTTTAAGAAAGGTATGGCATATATTTAGTCTCGCTCTGTTCATCTCATCTGGAACCTTTTATCTTGTCCAATGGCTTCCAGATGCTGTTAAACCATATGCACTTTTGCTTCCTACTGTTCACAATATTGAGATGATAAGATATGGATATTGGGGACAGGTTTTTACTCCATATTTTGATATAAGTTATTCTGTTTTGTTTAATATCTTCTTTATGTTAATTGCCTTGACAGTGCAGAGGGTTTCCATCAGAAAATTAGAGGTAGAATGAGATGGAAAACGAAAAATTCATTAGGCTCGAGAATATCTCGATGTCTTATCCTGTAAGGGGTGGAATTCATCAGGTCCTAAAAGATATAAATCTTCAGATAAATTACGGAGACAAAATCGGGATCTTGGGAAGAAATGGCTCAGGAAAGACAACGTTGATTAAGATTATAGGTGGAGTTTTAAAACCAATTGAAGGCAATGTCATAAGAAAGATGAGGGTAAGCTGGCCAATTGCCTTTCAAGGCGGTTTTCAAGGGTCTCTTACAGGCTTCGACAATTTAAGATTTATCTGCAGAACATATGGAGTTCAATGGGAAGATAAAGTCAGATTTATTAAGGACTTTGCAGAATTGGGAAAATATCTTTATGAGCCTGCAAAGACATACTCATCAGGCATGAGGGCACGGCTTGCATTCGCTATTTCACTATCCATAGAATTTGACTGTTATTTGATTGATGAGGTCCTTGCAGTTGGAGACAGCAGATTTCGTAAAAGATGCGAAGAGGAACTCTTTATAAAAAGAAAAGACAGGAGCTTTATAATAGTATCTCACCAGCCTGCAGGTATCCAGAAATATGCAAACAGGTTTTTTGTTTTACAAAATGGCGAACTCTTAGAGTTTGATAAATTTAGAAAGGCATGGGTTTTTTACAGTAACAACCAAGTCTCTGGAACCCCAAAGGAGAGGTCCTCTCTATAAAAGGTGAGATTGGGATTGTAATATGGGTCACTCTTGTAAAGGGATTTCCATTTTTTTCTTAAATATTGAAGGTCTTTATCAGAAATTCTTTGTAATCTTTTATCTCCACCACGGCTATGACTTTCATAGTGATAGAGCATAGCATAAGGAATATAAATGTTTCTATAACCCGATGCCCGTAGTCTAAGGCAAAAATCAACATCATTGAAGGCAACGATAAACCTCTCATCAAAACCTCCAACCTTTTCATACAAACTCTTTTTTACCATCATACATGCAGCAGTAACAGCAGATACCTCACGAGGCATAACAACCACATTTAAATAACCTGAATTACCTCTCTCTAATCCTCTGTGGACATGTGCAGCACCATTCCATATCCCTATAACTACTCCAGCATGCTGGAGCTTTCCATCAGGATAGAAAAGCTTACATCCAACAGCCCCTATGTCTTCTCTTACTGCATATCTAATCATCTCAGAAAGCCACCCTCCATTGATTACTTCTGTATCATTGTTTAAGAGGCACACGAGATTTCCCTTAGCCCTGGATACTCCAAGATTTACGAGTTTTGAGAAATTGAACTTAACATGATAAGATATGACCTTTATCTTCTCATTGTTTTTAAGTTCTTCATAAAATCTCAGACATTCAGTATCAGTAGAACCATTGTCTATTATAATTATCTCATAATTATGGTAGCTGGTCTTTTGAATAATGCTTGTAATACACTTTTTTATCAACTCAGGTCTGTCTTTTGTAGGAATGATTATGGATACAAGAGGTTCTGGATTAGGCATTTTGTAGACAATCCTGAATCTTCCATCTATTGAGCCTTTCTCTATTTTTTCTATATCCTTTGTATCTCTAAAAAGATTCTGTAAAATCTCATATGTCAGGTTAGTCTGCCTTAATGTCTCATTTCGATTTTTCTCTTTCTGATGGTATAAGACCATCGGAATATGAGAGATCTTAATCTCAGGTTTTTCCTTTAAAGTCCTGCAGATTGCATCATAGACACATCTATACTGAAATGAAAGATTAAACACTCCAATATTCTCCAGTAACTCTCTTTTAAAAAGAACCAGATTCTGGATATAATCGTATCCAAGAAAATACTCTTTGCTCCAATCAGGTTTAAAATGAGGCTCTTTTCTTAAGAGATGGTGGTCTATAATGTCATGGTCAGTGTAGATGATATCTGGCTCGTGGCCTGTTTTATTTAAAAAGTTGGCAATACAGTAAAAGGCATACTCAGGCAGGGTATCTCCAGGGAAGACCACACAGTAATAATCTGAATGAGGAATCTGGTTATCACCTTCTTTAATAAGGATTGGTACAATGTTTCTGTAGATTTGATTTTTAAAACTTTTTAATGTCTCACTTGCCTCTTTAAAGTCTTCTTCATTTAATATAGGAATAAATACCGCAATTTTTGGCTTATATTTTAATTTGTTTAAATTTTGCAAAATCCTATCTTTATTTGTTATATAAAATTTCTCAAATTGCATTAAAAAATCCTCATAGTTGCTGCTTCCCCATATATCATAAAATCTTCTCCATGTAACTGCCTGATAAGCTGTATAAGGCTTTAAGAAGAATTCCCAAAAATTAAGTCCAACTCTTTTTCTCAATTCTCTTGTAATCTTTTGTCTTGAAAAGAAAACAGAAAGTACCCTTCTATAAATCCTGTAATATTTTTCAATGAGAGAGATTTTTTTAATTTTTGGCTCTTTAACAATCTCTGTAGAGCAGTCCTCACTTTTTGAGGCAAGATAAGCCTTATCAAGGGATGTTTCAAACATAAAAACATAATTTATCACTCCCCTTTTTGTTACTGGAAGTCTTATTTCTATTTCTTTACCTATGGAATCTCTTAAAACCAGACAAACCTCACACTCAGGGCATGTAATTCTGAGCTGTCCCTTAATAAATAACCATCCACCTAAATCTTTTACATCTCTAAATTCGTATAACTTTTTCATTCCTCAAAAATTGCCCTCCTGTATGACTCTATGGCTTTCTCTTTAAGGTATTCTGTAAGCCTTAGAGCATTTGCATATAATTTTCTTCTTTTTTCCCCATTTCCAACAAGTTCTATAATCCAATCAATCCAAAGTTTCTGCTTCATTGGAAGCACTAATCCTGCTTCAAATTCTTTTATTAAATTGGCATAGGGTGCATGGTCTGAAAAAATTCCAACAGCCCCTGCCCGGGTGATATCATAAAACTTAATCCAGGAACGTCCTCTGTTGAATTCATAATCAAAAAGGGGAACTAATCCAATGCTTCTGTATTGCAGGGATGAAAACTTTAAATAACTTTCCCAACCAAGAGGTCTCAAGGGAACAATGTTTTTCAGTTTTTTGAAATGCTTAAAATTAGCCTCATCAAGGAAGATTTCAAAAAGGCAGTTAGGACATATGGATGAAAGCTTTTCTGCTATTCTGCTTAGCCATTTTATCTCCTTTTTATGAGATGTTGTGCCATGATAAAAGACAACTGGCTGATTACTGATTTCTATTTTTGTTTCAAAAATATCCAATGGGTATGGATATATAACTTTTGCTTTCCAATTTTTATATTTTTCATATAGATAATCTGTTGAAACCCATACTTCAGCATCTAAGTCTCTGATAGTTTTTTTATACAAGTAGGCTTTCTTGAATATTCTTATGGCATATTTAAATGGTAAATCTTTTAATGTGTTCAAATCCCACAGTCCATCATCCATAAAATAAATCAGCCTTTCAATTTTGCTTTTGCTTTTATTTAAAAACTTAACTAATTTTTTATTTAAATATCTAACTACTACTACCCAAGCTCCATCTTCAATGTCTGTAAAACTGTCTGCCCAAATGCTAATCCTTTTAATAAAAAAATCGTATTTTTTAAATGCAGGAATTAAATAATAATCTGTTGAAGGATTTATTTTTTCTTCAAAAATGTAAACTTTTCTTTGCATGTTAACAATATATTTTACATCTTTACAATTACCTGAAACAAAAAATCCTAATTTACCTTTGATTTTCTTAAAAACTATTATTATCTAATGTAATTTTAAGGACGTCTTTCCTCAAAATAAAATCTCTTCAAAATAAATTTAAGATTTAGCATGATTAAGTTTCCTGAGTTTGTTTTCATATGCAAGGGAAAGTTGTTCAGTTAATCTTTCTATCTGAATTGAAAGCCTTACTATATCTATAATCTGCCTTAATCCATTAAGTTTGTCTTTGTTCTCTTCATCCTGTATTAATTTTAAAACTCTTTGCAGTGGTGTATTCATTTCATATTGTCTTTTAATTTTTCCCCTATACCTTTCCCTTGAAATCAGCTTCATATGTGGCATAAAAAGATTATGCCGTATTGTAATTAATTTTAGCAATTTATCAAGAATTCTAAGCTCTTGCTCTGTGTCATATCTACGCCATCCTACATATGCTCTTACCAATGACCAGTTTCTGCTTTCTACATAAGGTGCATCGTTTTTCCTGTAAGGACGGGATCTTGTAAATTCTATCCCCTTTTCTTTACAGAACCTTTGAACATGGGCATTCAGAAATTCAGACCCATTATCTGAATGAATCTTTTTTACAGGCAGTGGCATTGTTTTAATTATGTCGGTAAGAGCTTCCTTAGTCCATACCATAGCTTTATTCTTTATTGCTCTTAGCTCTGTCCATCCAGTTGCCACCTCAGTTGCTGTAAGAGTATATATGAATTCTCCTTTGCCTGATGCTCCACAATGATGCACAAGGTCTATTTCTACATATCCAGGCTCCTTGGGTTTATCAAACCATGACTCCACCTTTATGGATTTTTTAAGATTACTGCTAAAAGGATTACTTCTGTAACGTTTCTTAAGCTTTAATTTATCTCTGTAAGGTTTCAGCATCCTGTCAACTGTGGCATGAGATATCCTAAGAAGTAATTGCTTTGTTCTGTCAGTAAGAAAATCTTTTAATTCAGGATGACTAAAAAGTATTTCATGATTAAGTCTTATGAATGCCACCAAATGTTTTGAAGATGAAAAACCAGTAAGTGGCCAAATCTTTTTTAAAGCTATGAGTACTTCCTCAGTATAAAGCTTTTTTCTTCCTCTCTTTGACAGTTCATGAAGGGTTGGATCTGCTACTACTATGAATTTATCTGTCCTTGTAATAATTTTGCCTGCCCGAGCCAGCATTCCCGCAAGATACTGCCTGTTCATCTGCAATATGTGAGTGAGCTCATTAAGTATTCTTGATTTAACTTTCTTTGATGCCTTCTGATATGTTTTTGCATTTTCATTAATGATGACAAATCTGTCTTTCATAGTGTATACTCCTTTAGGTATGATGGCAACCATTCTGTAAACCTCCTTATATGTTTGATAGCTAAATTAATAGGAGTTACAGGATGGTTGCCCTTTTTGTCAATTATGAGGAAACAATCTTTTTCATAGAGATTATTTTTGAGGAAATCCGAAGGATTGATGAATAGAAAAAATTTTTATATAATTAAAAAAAAATTTGGAGGTGTAACGTGAAAAAAAATTTATTATTAATTTTTTTGGTTTTGTTGTTTTTGCCTACAGTTGTTTTTGCTCAGCCGAAGATGCTGTGGTTTGAGTGCAAGGAAGAGCCAAGAGCCAATCCTGATGGAGATGAG